>Ga0256407_10007564_pt1 | contig 16291 bp, 15 predicted proteins | sample RumenRJG_04DNA_FD_193489 | JGI IMG/M metagenome (GOLD analysis project Ga0256407, IMG submission 193489) | Bovine rumen microbial communities from Lethbridge, Alberta, Canada - RJG_04 | ecosystem: Host-associated > Mammals > Digestive system > Stomach > Rumen | place: Canada: Alberta...
TCGTGTCCATTCGTGTAATTAGTGTTCAAAAATTAACAACATAATAGCGTTTAATTCAAAATTAATTCGTACCTTTGCACCCGAAAAGGTCTTAAAAAATCAAAAATGTTGCTGAAATTCAGTGCATCTTATGCCGATTTACACCTTTTTACCCCCAATTCCGCCCCACTACCTCACCCCGAGGCAGTGACCCTCTCTCTTACTCTCTGGAGAAATAATACTAATGGGTAAGTTCCTAAAAAGATAATACGATTATGACGCAACTATCAGATAAAGAGCATAACGCGCAGATGGAGGACATGAAGTCCTTCGACGAGCAGATGCCGTGCGTAGGCATTTTCTGGTATGATCCGGAGGACAATACGCTGTTTGGAGTGCGTAAAAAAGAGATTACGCCAAAGATGGTAGAGGAGTCGAGGACCCAAGGAGTTGATGTCATAGATTATCCAACTTCATCCCTCTTACATCAGCCCTCTGACATCAAGCAACGCGAATGTGGCCGAGTGGCGTGGACTATTGATAAGTTCATCGTGTTGGTGGGCAAGTGGGCCGAGCCGATTCAGGAGAAGCTCACCGAGTTGCTGGAGAAAGAATTCTCGCTGCCGTACTTCGAGTTCGTGTACGCGGAGTGTCCTCCCATCGGATTGGGAGGAACGGCTTCCGCCTAGAAGGGCTAATCTATTAAATCCACGGTTGGAGTGGTGATATGCCAAAGTAAATGCCCCGTCAACCACGCATATCTTCAGGAACCGGTATCTACCACGTGATGCTATCAGTTACGGCGAACTCGAACTTGTTCGCTCATTCCCGAAGGGTCTTGAGAATACAACGAATAAATGGTAAAATGAAAGTGGGTCAGTAGAACCCCTGATTTTTTGATCTTTTAAAAGAAGATAATCATAACGCAACGATTTATTTATGAAAAAAACAGAAGATATCAACAAGATTAAGGCAGCTGTAGAATACATACTGCAGCAGATGGGTGTGGCTGTGGACTACATCCACCTCTTCAAGGTGATGTATTTTGCACAGGAAGAGCATCTTGCCCTGTATGGTGTACCTATTATGTATGATACCTTTGTGGCTCGCAAGCATGGCCCTGTTCCCTCTCTTACCTACAAGGTGTTGCGTGTGGCTGAAGGTAAGACCAAGGACGTGACTGATGATTTGAAAGCGTTTGCTTCAGATCTGAATCTTGGCCAAAGTGACGGTCATCAAGTTGTTAGTTTAGCAAGTGATGTTAGAGCTGATATGGATGAGTTGTCACGAAGCAATATCCGTATTCTCGACAAGTGGATAGCACATTGCAAGAAAATTGAGTCATTTGACTTGTCTGAGCTTTCCCATGATAAAGCATGGCTAAAGGCAAAGCGCCAGACAGAGAAGACAGGAGAAGACACTAGGATTTCTCTTTATGATATGGCAGCCTCTGGTGGAGCTAGCAAGGATATGCTCCAGGTCGTGAAGGAACGTCAAATCAACCGCAAGGCTCTGTCATGGATTTAAGGGAGTTACAGGCAGAATACCTCCGCCAACAGCGACAGGTCACCGACGATCGGATAGCCATAGGAGCACTCATTCGAACCACTCTTTCCGAGACAGATGGTCTCACTTTTAAGGATGGTCGTACAGAGAAGCCCAAGCGTCTTGTTGTTATAGGTGTAGACCACGATCAAGCCCTATGTTTTGGGTCTGTATTAGTAAATACCAGGCAAAATCCTAAGGCACAGTATTCAGAAGAGTATCTTTCTGCTCAGTACGAGTTAAAACAAGAGAATTATCCTGAATTTCTTGACTATAATAGTTATGTAGATTGTGGTGAATTATTCTCTATTCCAACAGAACGGCTTAAGCAAGGAGAATTCTTTGGATATCTTACTGAGGAAGATAAAAACGGAATATTTGAAATATTAGAAACATCAGATATCTTCTCTACGAAGCAGAAGAAACGCTATGGCATTCGCCGCCGCTAACTCATCCTTCAGCCCTCAGCCTACATCATCCTTACATCTCCCCTCGGGGAGACTGAGAGGGGGTTTCTCCCTCAGCCTTCAGCCTTCAGACTTCGTTCAGCCTTCATACATCATGAGCGAAATAAGTAAAACGAGTATAAGTATTTCAAAGAAAAAAGGCAAAGAAAGGTTAACCCTTAACCCTTCACCCTTAACCCTTAACCAAGGTCGCCCTGAGCCAAAGCGTAAGCGTGGCAAATTGGCACCTCTGATGTCAGATGAAGCAAAAGCGACCGCTTCAATTCACGAACTTTCCTATGACTTCGCTTGTAGAATTACTCGATTGTTCCAATATTTGACCGAAGACTCAGAAAATAAAGAGTACATACAGTCAAAACAAATATATAGATGTGGCACTTCAATTGGCGCTAATGTAAGGGAAGGTAAACACGCTCAGAGTGAAGCCGATTTTTTGTCTAAAATGTCGATAGCTTACAAAGAAGCTGATGAGACTCATTTCTGGCTTAACCTCCTTCATGATAATGGCTACCTCAGTGACGATCAGTTCAACTCACTAAATAAAGATATTGACAGAATCCTAAAGGTGTTGGCCTCAATAGTAAAGACAATGAAGGAAAAAATCGAAGCAGGGAAAAGCAAATTGGACAAAGTAGAGGCAAGGTAAGAATAAGGAAATAGAAAGGTTGTTTTGGTTAACCCTTAACCCTTCACCGTTAACCCTGAACCCTTAACCGAGGGGTCTCCCCTCAGTTAATTCGCGCGGGATTAACCGAAAACGCCTTCTCTCATCCAGTGAGCAATAATTTTTGATAGATTTTTAGTAGATTTCTTTGCGAAGCAAATAAAAATAAACATCAAACATCAGACATAAAACATCTCACATATAAATATACTGCCGTGAGGCAGCAATTTGATAATAAAAAGTTAAGCGGGCAGGCTCTTTTCGGAGTATTCCTACAAGCTTTGAGAAACCTGCCCTTTATACATCAAACATCATACTTCATGAAGCACATCAGACCGTGCACTTCAAACATCTAATCTGACTGCTCAGGTGGTCGTATAACGATGCAGTTCGATACTGCCAGTCAGAACGAATAATCAGTTTTTATTATGAAAAAAGTAATGTTAGTGTTTGGAACACGCCCAGAGGCTATTAAGATGTGCCCGCTGGTGAAGGAGTTCCAGAAGCACCCTACAGAGTTTGAAACTATAGTATGTGTAACAGGTCAGCACCGCGAGATGCTGGACCAAGTACTTCGCATCTTTGAGGTAGTGCCAGATATTGACTTGAATATCATGAAACAAGGTCAGGACCTATACGACATCACAGCTCGTGTGCTGACCGGTATGCGTGATGTTTTCAAGGAGTGCAAACCCGATGTGGTGCTGGTTCACGGTGACACTACTACCAGCACAGCTGCCGCACTGGCAGCATTCTACCAGCAGATTCCTGTAGGCCACGTGGAGGCAGGTCTACGCACTCGCAACATCTACAGTCCATGGCCTGAGGAGATGAACCGCCAGATTACGGGACGTATTGCTACCTACGACTTTGCTCCCACACCCCTTAGCGAAAAGAACCTTCTTGATGAGAAAGCGCACGGTCAGATTTTTGTCACTGGCAACACCGTAATTGATGCCCTCCACATGGTTGTGGATAAACTGAAGAGTGATAAGAAATTAGCAGATGAGCAAATCAATGTGCTCAAGAATGCTGGATATGATGTAACTCGTTTGGATGGAGGTAAGAAGCTTGTTTTGATTACGGGTCACCGCAGAGAGAACTTTGGAGACGGCTTCATTTCTATGGTGACAGCTATGAAGGATTTATCGGAGAAATATCCTGATGTAGACTTTGTATATCCTATGCACCTCAATCCGAACGTGCGCAAGCCCATTCATGAGGTCTTTGGTGAGGACTTAACCCGCCCCAATTTCTTCTTCATTGAGCCTCTCCAATACTTGGAGTTTGTGTATTTGATGGAGAAGAGTACCGTGGTTCTCACCGATTCAGGTGGTATTCAAGAAGAGGCTCCTGGCCTTGGCAAGCCCGTGCTTGTGATGCGCGATACCACTGAGCGCCCTGAGGCCCTGAAGAGTGGTACAGTGCACCTTGTGGGCACTAACCACGATTTGATTGTAAACGAGGTTAGCACCCTCCTTGACGATGCAGTAGCATACGAGAAGATGAGTAAAGCCGTGAATCCTTACGGTGATGGGAAGGCATGTAACCGTATTGTTCGAGCATTGAACGGTGAAGCGGTAGATAGATACGAGGTGAAATAAATCAGATAACCAATGAAAGGCATAGTTCTTGCCGGAGGTTCCGGTACCAGACTTTACCCTATTACTAAGGGTGTAAGTAAACAGCTCTTACCAATTTATGATAAACCAATGATCTACTATCCAATATCTGTATTGATGTTGGCTGGTATCCGTGAGATTTTGATTATCTCCACACCATTCGATTTGCCCAGTTTCAAACGCCTGTTGGGCGATGGTTCAGACTATGGTTGCAAGTTCGAATATGCTGAGCAGCCATCCCCAGACGGTTTGGCTCAGGCATTTATCATTGGCGAGAAATTCATTGGCAATGACTCAGCCTGTCTTGTTCTTGGTGACAACATTTTTAATGGCAATGGTTTCAGTGCATTGCTGAAGAAGGCCGTTGAGGATGCAGAACAAAACAATAAGGCAACAGTCTTTGGTTATTGGGTGGCAGACCCCGAACGCTATGGCGTCGCTGAGTTCGACAAGGAAGGGAACTGTTTGAGCATAGAAGAGAAACCTGCGAAGCCAAAGAGTAACTATGCGGTGGTAGGTCTTTACTTCTATCCGAACAAGGTAGTTGAGGTGGCAAAGAATATCAAGCCTTCAGCTCGTGGAGAACTGGAAATAACTACAGTTAATCAGGAATTCCTTAATGATGGCGAATTAAAAGTTCAAACATTGGGACGTGGCTTTGCTTGGTTGGACACTGGTACTCACGACTCACTGGCCGAGGCTTCGACATATATTGAAGTCATTGAGAAGCGTCAGGGATTAAAGGTCGCCTGTTTGGAAGGTATAGCACTCCGTAAAGGTTGGATAACAGCAGAAAAGATGCGCGAGTTGGCCAAGCCAATGCTAAAGAACCAGTATGGGCAATATCTGATGAAGATGGCTGAGGATTTTGAGAAAAACGGCGCAGGTAAAATAGATGAATTTTAGCGATGAATATACTTGTAACAGGAGCAAACGGCCAGCTTGGCAACGAAATGCGTATCGTTGCCAAGGAGTCTAAAGACAAATACATCTTTACGGATGTGGTAGAGGTAGAGGGGCAAGAGACTACTATCCTTGACATTACCGACCTTACTGCAATTAAAAGTGTTGTAAAAGCAAATAATATTCAGGTCATTGTAAACTGTGCTGCATACACCAATGTAGATGCTGCAGAGAGCAATCAGGAGTTGGCCGAAAAACTGAATGCAGAAGCCCCTAAGAATCTTGCAATAGCCATAAAGGAGGAAAATGGTTTGCTGATTCACATTTCTACAGACTATGTGTTTGGTGGTGATTCATACAACACTCCCTGTAAGGAAGAACAGAAAGGTACTCCAACAGGTGTGTATGGACTGACAAAGTTACATGGAGAGCAAGGTATTATCGCTACAAACTGCAATTATGTTATCCTACGTACAGCATGGCTATATTCAGAGTTTGGCAAAAATTTTGTCAAGACTATGCTCAATTTAACATCTACAAAACCTCAGTTGAGGGTTGTCTTTGACCAAGTTGGCACTCCGACATATGCACTTGACCTTGCGAAAGCCATAAGTATCGTTGTTGAAGACTTCGAGCACGAATGTGCAGAGTATAATCATCAATGGTCTTTATATACTAAGAATGGTATCTATCATTATAGCAATGAAGGCGTATGTTCATGGTTTGACTTCACTAAAATGATTGCTGAGTATGCAGGCAATGATGAATGCGACATTCAACCCTGTCATAGTGATGAGTTTCCTAGTCCAGTGAAACGTCCTTCGTATTCTGTGCTTGACAAGACCAAGGTTAAACAAACTTTTGGTGTTTCAGTTCCTTATTGGACTGATTCGTTAAAACAATGTATTATAAACTTAAAGAAATGAAACGTACAATAGTTATAACTGGCGGAGCAGGCTTCATAGGAAGCCATGTAGTACGCCTATTTGTTAGCAAATATCCTGATTACCACATCATCAACCTTGACAAGTTGACCTATGCTGGAAATCTGGCTAATCTGAAAGACATTGAGAACAAACCCAACTACGAGTTTGTGAAGATGGATATCTGCGACTTCGATGCTTTCTACAAGCTGATGCAGGACAAGAAGGTGGATGGTATCATCCATTTGGCTGCTGAGAGTCATGTGGACCGTAGCATCAAAGACCCCTTCACCTTTGCCCGCACCAACGTGATGGGTACGTTGAGCCTCCTGCAGGCTGCGAAACTCTATTGGGAGTCGCTGCCAGAGAAATATGTGATGGTGTCCCCGTCAAACGGGGAAACGGCAGAAGGAAGGGGTGAAAGAATTCAATGCAGATTCTACCATATCTCCACCGATGAGGTGTATGGTGCTCTTGAACTGACTCATCCCGAAGGCATTGAACCGCCATTCACTACGACGGCTTCATCGGCTGAACATCATCTGGCTTATGGCGATAAGTTCTTCTTGGAGACCACCAAGTATAATCCGCACTCTCCCTATAGTGCAGCCAAGGCTTCCAGCGACCACTTCGTGCGTGCATTCCACGATACTTATGGTATGCCTGTCGTGGTCACCAACTGTTCGAATAACTATGGTCCCTATCAGTTCCCAGAGAAGTTGATACCATTATTCATTAACAACATCCGTCACCGCAAACCGTTGCCAGTATATGGCAAGGGTGAAAATGTCCGTGACTGGCTATATGTGGTAGATCATGCTCGTGCTATCGATACGATTTTCCATAATGGAAAGATTGCTGAGACATATAATATTGGTGGCTTTAATGAATGGAAGAATATTGATATTATCAAGGTGCTCATTAATACCGTTGACCGCCTCCTTGGCAGACCCGAAGGTGCAGATATGGACTTGATTACCTATGTGACGGATCGTGCCGGTCATGATTTACGTTATGCGATTGACAGCACTAAACTGCAGCGTGAACTCGGTTGGGAGCCTTCCCTTCAGTTTGAAGAAGGGATTGAAAAGACCGTGAAGTGGTATCTTGATAATCAAGAATGGTTAGATAATGTTACCAGTGGTGATTATCAAAAGTATTATGAAACTCAATACGCAAACAGATAAATTTATATATGGAAGTAATAAAAACAGCAATAGACGGTATCCTCATTATCGAACCAAAGGTATTTGGTGATAAGCGAGGCTATTTCTTTGAAAGCTTCTCACAAAGAGAGTTCGATGAAAAGGTAGCGCCCATCCTTGGTCACAAGATAACTTTTGTGCAGGACAACGAAAGTATGTCCTCATATGGAGTTATGCGAGGCCTCCATTTTCAGCGTCCACCATTCACCCAAAGTAAACTAGTTCGTTGTGTCAAGGGTGCAGTTCTAGATGTGGCTGTTGATATCCGTAAGGGCTCACCCACCTACGGCCAGCATGTTTCTGTCATTTTAGCTGGTGCTGATATGATTGGCACTCCGTCTCCTTTAGGAGAAGGTTGGGAAGAGGCTGTTCATCGCCAGTTCTTCGTCCCCCGTGGTTTTGCTCACGGCTTTGCGGTCTTGAGTGAGACGGCTGTTTTCCAGTATAAATGCGATGAATTCTATCATCCGGAGGCAGATGGCGGCATTAGTATCTTAGATAATAGCTTAGGTATAGATTGGAGAATTCCGACAGATAGGGTGCTTCTATCTGATAAGGACACAAAGAGTCCTCTACTTCGTCAGTTTGAAAGTCCATTTTCGGTTTAAATAGTTATTTATGGCTTTAGATTTATTTGTTCCTGGTCGTTTGTGCTTATTTGGCGAACATACCGACTGGGCAGGAAAATATCGCACTATGAACGCAGATATCGTTCCTGGTGCATCTATTGTGACAGGTATAGAGCAGGGAATCTATGCAGAGGTGGAGAAGTCCTCCATCTTTGAAATGTATAGTGAAGCACCAGAGATTGCAAATGTCTGGCAGGATTTTGCTTGCCGTATGAATGAAACAGAGCTTAAGAACGTTGCCAAATCAGGTAGCTTCTTCAGTTATTGCGCAGGTGTAGCCAGTTATATGTTGGAATGGTATCAGGTGGGTGGCGTGAAGATAACTCTAAAGAAGATGACACTTCCTATGAAATCAGGGTTATCTTCATCTGCAGCTATTTGCGTATTGGTAGCAAGAGCATTTAATCAACTATATCGGCTTAACCTTAACACCATGGGCGAGATGAATATCGCTTACGTAGGTGAGTTGAGAACTGCATCTCGTTGTGGGCGACTGGACCAAGCTTGTGCATTTGGTGTTAAACCGAACTTGATGACTTTTGATGGTGATGAGGTGGAGGTAAAGACACTTAATGTGAAGAAGCATCTTTATTGGGTGTTTGCCGATCTATGTGCAGAGAAGAATACCATTAAGATTCTTCGCGACCTCAATAAAGGATATCCTTTTGCATCCAATGAAATGGAAGAACGAGAGCAGAAAGCTTTGGGTGAGGATAATCAGCGTATTATCAATATGGCTATTGAATATATGGCCAAAGGTGATGCAGAAGCTCTAGGTAAATTGATGACAGGAGCTCAGGCACTGTTTGATACGGCTGTTGCTCCTATGTGCCCTGAAGAACTCACATCACCAAAACTGCATGAAGTATTAAGAGACCCTATTATCCAGCCTTTCGTATACGGTGGTAAAGGTGTTGGCTCACAAGGTGATGGTTCCATACAATTCTTAGCCAAGGATAAAGAATGTCAACAGAAGGTAATTGACTATCTGAACAGTAGAGGAATGAAGGCTTATCCTTTGACACTAAAACCTGTTCATACTGTTCGTAAAGCTATCATACCAGTCGCAGGTTTTGGCACTAGGCTATACCCGGCATCGCGGGCTCTGAAAAAAGATTTCTTCCCTATACCAGATAAGGACGGTATGGTGAAACCGGTAATTCTTATTCTCCTTGAAGAACTAATAAAGAGTGGTATCGAGGAAGTGTGTTTGGTTCTAGGTTCTGAGGAGGAACGTATCAAGTATCGTGATTTCTTCGAAACGTCACTGCCCGAAGAACATTTGCATAAGCTTAGTCCTGAGATGCAGGAATATGAGAATCGTATTTTGTCGATAGGAAAGAAGTTAAAGTATGTGTACCAAAAGGAAAAGCGTGGCTTTGGTCATGCTGTGTTCCAAGCTGCGGATTTCGCGAATCAGGAACCTGTTTTGCTATTACTTGGTGATACGCTTTATCGAACTGATAGCAACAAGCCCTGTGCCCTTCAGTTGATAGAGAAATACGAGCAGTATAATAAATTGATGGTATCCATACATCCAGTCCCACTGGCAGAGGTATCTCATTATGGCATTCTTTCAGGAACATGGGAGGATAAGAATGAAACCGAACTCAACATTTCTCAGATGAATGAGAAACCAAAGGCCAGTTACGCAGAAGAATTTTTGGGTGTAAAGTGTAAAGATGGTGAACGTAAGTACATGTCGGTTTTTGGACAATATATTCTCACACCAGAAGTCTTTGATCAACTCCGCTCAGATATAGCTAATGCAACAGATACCAATAAAGAGATTGAATTGACATCAGCACTTGATAAAGTAAGAGGACAAACAGGTATGGTGGGGATTCAACTGCAGGGTAGAATGTATGATATGGGCAATTATAATGCATTCATTAATTGTGTATCAAAGTTATCAAAATAGATTATACTAGATAGTACTTTTTTATTGGGTACTGAATAAAGGTATAACCACCCACTCAAATAATATGAACGAAATCTCATCTAATTCGTTAATAGCCCAAAATACGGCATTGTTATATATTCGCATGGCTCTTATTATGCTTGTGCAAATATATACGAGCAGAATTATTCTAATGGCGCTAGGCGCTTCAGATTATGGCATATATAATGTGGTTGGGGGTATCGTTGTGATGTTTGGCTTCCTAAACGGAACATTATCTGGCTCTACCCAGAGGTATATAACATATGAATTAGGAAAAGGAAATGGAGATGAGTTAAATTCTGTATTTGTAACAGCCGTTCAGTTACACTTCTTAATAGCAATATTTATTACCTTAATTGCAGAGCCGATAGGATTGTGGTTGATTCATAATAAGATGCAAATTCCACCCGAAAGAATGACGGCAGCAATATGGGTTTTTCATTTAAGCATTGCGTCTTTTTTTGTTAGCGTTATATCAGTTCCATATAATTCTGCTATTATTGCTCATGAGAGAATTTCAGTTTATGCTTATATTTCAATTATTGAAGTAATTGCAAAACTAGCAATAGTATATTTACTGTTAATTATTAATAATGATCGGTTGATCTTATATGCTCTTTTGGTCTTTAGTTTACAGTTAATAATAAGATTCATATATATAGCTTATTGTAAGCATAATTTTACGGAAACAAAATACAAACGTCATTTTAACTTTGAGATGTTTAAAGAGATGTTTGTATTTAGTGGATGGAATTTTATTGGAAACTTTGCCGCTGTTCTCAATGCTGAGGGATTAAATGTACTTTTGAATGTTTTTTTTGGCCCGTTAGTAAATGCAGCCCGCGCAATATCGGTACAGGTCCAAGTTGCTTTAAATTCATTTTATGGGAATTTGATAACGGCGGTTAATCCGGTATTAACTAAATCTTGGGCACAGGGAGAGTATAAGCGTTCAATTTCACTTATGCAGAGAACAAGTAAGTTTTCTTTTTATTTATTATTTCTTGTAACTCTTCCAGTTTTGCTTGAAGCCGATCAAATTCTGGAGATATGGTTAAAGGATGTTCCTGAGCTTACACCGGTGTTTGTTAAAATCATATTGGTTACTCAATTAATATTCACATTTACTAGTCCGATGACTACCGTTGCATATGCGGCTGGGAATATTAAAAAAGTGAATTTAGTATGTGGGGCCATAGTTTTAATGGTACTCCCAATATCATGGCTGTTTTTAAATAAAGGAGCCCCTGCATATGTTGTATTTGTTGTATATGCCATATTAGAATTAATCTCATTTATCGCAAGGACTATTATCTTGAAACCAATCATTGGCTTCTCGATATATTCTTTTATAAGAGACGTAATTGTTCCTTGTGTTATTGTGACGATTATTTCGTCAATAATTTCTTTGGGCATCAAGACGTTATTGAATCCTTGTATGGTCACTACTTTGCTTGTTTGTATATCGTCTATGCTAGTTGTCGGTATAATATCTTTTTTTATAGGTATGTCTAAAGACGAAAAAAGATTTGTAATTGATTTTTCAATGAAACTATTTAAGCGAAAAAATGCAGTAAATAAATAAAATATTGATTTGTATGGAGCAAAGCGGTAATTTAACTTTGTTTTTTCAGAATTTCACTTCTGTCCATTTTGACAAGGATCCTTTCTTGGTGCCTTATTATCTTGGACGGTTATTAAATTGTAGTGTTACAATTCTATATCCTAAACGGACAGGTGTAAATCTTCCTAAAGAGTACAAAGGCGTTAAACTGTTAGGCTTTGAAGTTACTGAAAGCAACAGTCCTCGAATTCGTTATTGTAGTATTCTCGAATATATCAAGCAGAATGCGAATCGTATTAAGTATTTAATGCTTTATTTCGGCTATACGGATAGCGAAGTTTTTGCTAAAATTTACAAGAAGTACAATAATAAAGGTAAGATTTATGTAAAAATGGACATTGATCCTAGTACAATTATAACATTAGATGATCTCCCTTTTTGGAAACGCCCATTTTCATATTGTAAAAATAAAATATTACGATACTCATTTCTGAAACGTGTGGACGTCGCATCATGTGAGATATCTGAGGCATATAACAAATTGCGAACAGGGAAAGTACCTTTTTATGGTTTTGGAAAGAAGCTCTTATTAGCTCCTAATGGTATTGATGAGGAATCAATCAAAAGCATGGGATATACGAAGTCGGAATTTAGGCACAAAGAAAATATATTTATAACAGTAGGAAGGCTTGGGACATATCAAAAAAATACAGAAATGTTGTTAAAGGCACTTGAAAATGTTGACTTGCAAGATTGGAAAGTTTATCTGATAGGTACAATTGATAAAGAGTTTGAAAGTATAAAACAATCCTTTATAAAAAATCATCCTGAATTAGATGATAAAGTTATTTGGGCCGGACCAATTAATAATAGAAAAACGTTATATGATTTTTATGATAGATCTAAAGTGTTTTTACTACCATCAAGATATGAAGGGTATGCTATTGTGCTAGCTGAAAGCCAGCGATTTTCTAATTATATTATATCAACGCCTTCTGGGCCAATTAAAGATATATTTGCTAAATGTGATTGTGGAGAAATAATACCGAATAACGATGACAAAGCTCTTTCCAATGCTATTAAAAATGTAGTCTGTGGGAAAACAAATGTCGACAGATATAATAGTTTTGATTATACTTCATTGTCTTGGGAGAATAGATTAACCCACGTGGCTCAAGCATTAAAAAATAGCATTTGAACAAATTTCAAAAAAAGTAGAATGGTTGATGTATCTGTAATAATTGTTAATTATAATACTCGAGAGCTAACTAGCCAATGTATAGAGTCAATCTATAAATATTCACAGAGTATTAGCTTTGAAATAATTCTCGTGGATAATAACTCTTATGATAATAGTTTACCTTATCTAAAGGAAAAATTTCCTGAATTACTAATAATCCATAACGAGAATAATTTAGGATTCGGTAGAGCTAATAACATCGGTGCAGCGAAAGCAAATGGACGGTATTTATTTTTTCTAAATAGTGATACTATTCTAATAGAGAATGTAATATCATCATTCTTTAAATTTATGGAAACCCATAATAATTATGCGTCGTGTGGTTGCAATTTGGTAAATACTCAGAATGCTCCAGTTCCATCCCACGGAAACTTACCATCATTAAAAATGGAATTGTTTAGTGGGCCGGTAGGCAGATTTTTACGTGGGTACTTTAATAAATACTTATCGCCTACTCAAACTATCAATGAAGGAAATTTGAAAAATCCAGGATATATAGCTGGTGCTGATATTTTTATAAGAAAAGAGGTTTTTGAGTCTCTAAAAGGTTTCGATTCAAATATTTTCATGTACTTTGAGGAGACGGATTTGTACTATAGGATGAAGAAAAATGGATTTCAGTCAGTAGTTTTACCTCAATTGTCTATCATTCACTTGGGAGGAGGTAGCTTTACCTCTACAGATAACCTTAATAAGTTTAGAATGATGGAATCAAGCCGTTCTTATTATTATAAAAAGAACTATTCTAGATGCTATTCTGCCACGGCCAAACTGGTTAGAGCGTTCAATATTTTATTGAGCTGTCAAAAAAATAAGAAAGAAAAGATAAAAATAGTATTATACACTTAAGCTTATGAAATCTCATGTATTTATAATACTTGCGCACAAGCAACCGAAATTACTGAAACGTACAATCAGTGTGTTGGCTAACGAAAATCACTACTTCTATGTTAATGTAGACTTAAAAACTACAAATTTCAACGAATTTGAAGAGGAAGTGGAAGGGATGCCAAATGTAACCTTTTTTAGGAAATCTATATATCATTGTGGCATTTCTCATTTATATGCGTTGTTATATATACTAAATAATGCATACGAAAGTGACCAACACTTTGACTATTTCCATATCATTAGTGGCCAAGATTATCCCCTAAGATCCAATGAACAGTTTGACTCCTTTTTTGAAAGTAACAATAATGAGAGTTACATGTTTTTCGATGATGAAGCCTATCGAAATAGAATGAGCAAAGAGTTGAGAATTTTTGCGCAACAATGGCATATGAATAAGACTACTGGAGTATTATATAAGATATATAACTTTTTCCATATGCCGCGGTTGTTAAGTATTATTGCGCCACGTAAGCCTATTGAAGGTTATAGTAGCGGTTGGGATTGGTTTTCTTGGCATAGAGATGTGGTCGAATACGTTTTGGAGTATTTCGAAACAAACCCAAATTATATAAAGAGATATAATCATACTTTATGTCCTACAGAGCATATCTTTCATACAATTCTTGAAAAAAAGAGTGATGACTTAAGAATTGAGAAAAATAATCCGCTAAGGTATGTTTCTTGGACTCCTCATCGTGATGTTGATACAGAGTACAGACCTTTTACTTTGACAGAAGAAGATTACAATTTTGTTATTGAGAGCAAAGCTTTCTTCTGTAGAAAAGTTGAAGAAATGGATTCTATAAAATTGCTGGATATGATAGATAAACAGAGAGGGCAAGAATATAATATAACAGAACATGTGAATGTTATGTGATTAATTTTAGAAGACTATATATTATGGTGAGAAAGAGAATCCTATATTGTATACATGTACCTTGGTCTTGGATTAAGCAGAGACCACATTTCCTTGCTGAGGGACTATCCAGAGATTATGATTTGACTGTTGTTGATAGGGCTGTGTTTTCGAAGTATACGAATAATGCAAAAACCGTAAAATTATATCATCTCTTTCGAGTCCCTTTTGAAAGACTTTTCATCATTAGTATAATCAATAACCTTTTATATCGTATTCAGTATTTCTTTATCGGACGAAAAAAGGATTGGATATGGGTCACACACCCTTTACAATTTGCCAATATGGGAACTTGGATTAATAACAAGAGGGTTATCTATGATTGTATGGATGACATGATTGCGCTCGCGAGGGATAAAAGAGAGGCGGAAAGAATAGAGAAATACGAGAGGCTCCTTTTAAAAAGAGCAGACGTGGTTTTTTCTTCTTCTTTATATCTAAAGGAACACCTAATTGAGAAATACGGAACGAGAGAGATTGTTGTGGTTAACAATGCCATAACAGACAGGATTGCGTCGTATGGCAAGTCTTTGCCAGAGAGTCCCCAACCCATATTTGACAAGAGCAAGATGAACATTGTGTACATAGGAACCATATCAAATTGGTTCAACTTTGATTTGGTTCATCATCTGCTGAATAACAATCCTAGGGTTGTGGTTAATTTGTTCGGGCCAACTGAAGTCGATATTCCGAAACATGACCGTATCCGGTATTTAGGTTCTGTAGAACACCAGTACATTACCGGTATTATGGATAGCTCTGACGCCCTAATTATGCCATTTATTGTGAATGATTTAATAAAGGCAGTAAATCCCGTCAAGTTATATGAATACATATATAGTGGGAAACCATGTGTTGCTCCTGATTATGGAGAAACAAGATGTTTTGAGCCATATGTGTTCTTATATAAGTCGGAATCTGATTTTGTTAAGATTGTGAATAATATTGAAGCAAAAGAGATCGTCCAGAAATCTCTTGATGAGTGCCAGAGGTTCGCGTTAAGCAATACATGGGATGGAAGGGTAGAACAAATTGAAGCAGTATTGAATTAAGTGTTTTGTTTCAGACGTATAGTATGGATGTCTCAATAGTAATTGTTAATTATAATACATCCCGGTTAATTGTGAACTGCATAGATTCAATTAAAGAGAAAACACACTCTTTGACTTATGAGATCATTGTGGTTGACAACCATTCGCCTAATGATACACTTGATAACCTCGTTGGGATTGATGGTGTCAGGCTCATTCGCGCAGAAGAGAATCTTGGGTTTGGGCGAGCAAATAATCTTGGCGCCAAGTATGCATCTGGAAAATACTTCTTCTTCTTAAATCCTGATACCCTGTTAGTTAATAATGCGATTGAAGTGCTGTTCTCTTTTTTAGAAAGTCATGATGATGTAGGTGCATGTGGCGGTAATCTGATGGATTCTGATAATAAACCAACACACTCTTTCCGTAGAAAAATGCCGTCTATTTCCAATGAGATAGATATGGCATTTAAGAATTGTTTTAGTAGGATTAGATATGGGAGAAATATTCAATTCAACTATACAGGAAATCCTCTAAAAGTGGCTTATATTACTGGCGCAGATTTAATGATACCAAAATTTGTGTGGGATAAGGTGGGTGGTTTCTCCGATGATTTTTTTATGTATTATGAAGAGACTGAGTTGCAATTAAGGATTAAGAAAGAAGGATATAAGATTGTTAGCGTGCCAGGGGCGGAGATAACTCACTTAGAAGGAAAGTCATTTGACATAAATGAAGCGCGAGAAAAAAGAATCCTGAACGGACGTTTT
>Ga0256407_10007565_pt1 | contig 16291 bp, 10 predicted proteins | sample RumenRJG_04DNA_FD_193489 | JGI IMG/M metagenome (GOLD analysis project Ga0256407, IMG submission 193489) | Bovine rumen microbial communities from Lethbridge, Alberta, Canada - RJG_04 | ecosystem: Host-associated > Mammals > Digestive system > Stomach > Rumen | place: Canada: Alberta...
TTGTTTTTACACTATTTAATTTATTTACTGTTGTTTCATATAATACTTTAAAAAATGAAACTCTATCAATTGATAATTCTTTAAGCATATAATTTATTAATGGTGAATTATCTTCGTTTGAAAATATATTTTCATATATATTTTCAAACTTTATTTCATTTTCATCATATGCATCAATTTCAGATAATAATTCAAAACATTCGTATAAAAATTTTTCAGTGACATATTTACTCACTAATGAAAGTATAAATTTATCTAATGCAGATTTATACAATTCATTGTGAACATTATTATATTTGTTACTTAAAAATTCATTTAATGAAGCAGGACGATTTTCATATAACATATCGTCATATCTGCTTATAATATTTGAATTTACATTCATACTTACTTAATATTATTTTTTGCTTCGTATGGTGGATCTTGCGGTAATGTAGATTCAGGTCCAGTTTGAGGCATACGTGGATTGTTATGTCTATTTTCGTAACCTGAAGTTTTGCCTTTCTTAATCAAATGTAATATTTGAACTATTCTTCCAACATTACGCTCATATTCAAAAGTCATTCCATCAATATAATATAATCCCGATAATTTCATATTAGGCATATATGCACCACCGTCCATTATAATGTCTTCTTGGTTTGCTTCTGATGGCAATGGAACACTTGATTCATCAGTTGTTTCACTTGCTTGTCCTAAGTTATCAATATTTGCAAATGTAGTCTTTTTATTTACTGGATCATTGTCAAATATTTTTATATCTACAAGTGTACCTCTTTGTAAACCAAGATTAATATTCTTCATTACAACATGTAAAATTGATTGACGCAATTTTTTGAAATATGCATTTCTAATTATCTTTTGTTTATGTAAATCATATCCACCACTTAATCCTGTCCAAGCATCATCATTGAAATTAAACTTAGGCATAGGTCTGTTTTTACCTGTATTATAATCTTCAATAAAATCACCATCTACAGAATCTTGTTTTGACTGAACATCAGTAGGATCCAATATTGCAAGATTAGTATCAAAATTAATTGTATATACTTGCTCAAGAGTACCATGTGATATTGAATCATTATCAACATCCATATTATAAGAAGAAATTTCCATATTAGATGGAGTCGATGTTAAATTGAAATTTGTTAATGTTCTATTAATAGTTAATGGCTTTTGTTCTGTTACATCATTAGATGTTCCATGAATACCAACTGTTGCATTAATTGTCAAATCATCAGGTATAATATCTTCATTGAATACCCATGGAACATTTACCATTACAATATATCCATATAAGTCAACCCAAGCATCAAATAAGTTTTCTTCATCTGTACCACAATGAACAAGTTGTTGTTCTATAAATTGGTCATATCTTTGTGTATATATATTACGAATAACATGGTCAGGAATTTCTTTACATTTTTTTGTTGCGGCAAATCCTAACCCTGTTAATTCAGCAATACGGTGAAGCATCTCCCAGGTATTTGCATTAATATGACCACCTTGTCCACAATTAGGTTGTGCTGAACATACTTGTGGCATCCATATATGTCTTGTATTTACTTGTCTAAATTCCTTAACATAATAAGTTCCATAATATGTAACTAATGTTGGATCTGCTTCATTTATTCGCATATCATAAGTTCTAAAATTCAATAAAAACTTTCTATACACATTATCAACAGTTGCAATAATACAAACACGAATTATACTTGACATTTGTGTTGTATTTATTTTCTGTTCTTTTTGATGTTGGTCACGAATAATTAACTCAATACGTGGTAAGAATCCTCTATAATCAATTGACATACTAATGATTTCGTTGTTTTCAATATTACGATCATTTACTGCAACTAAAGGATATTCTATACCGTCAACACGAGTCATTTCATATTTATTATTTGCTGATAATTCACCTTCTTCAAAATTTACTTTATTTTGATTTGGGAATAATCTTACAATACCTTCAACTGTTATTGAAGGATCATGACACACCTTTGGATCTGTTCTATTTTTTTCACCACCACTACTTGTTGTGCTTCCTGATGAACTAGAAGTAGCAGTATTTTCTGGTGATTTGCCTTTGCCTATTGAATTATCCGCTTGAGTTTTTGCAACATCTTGAGATATATCTGCCATATATTAATAAAATACTAAACCTAATGATTTATCAATAACGAAATTAGATTCTCCAATTGTTTGTTCATTTGGAGATCTATCTTCATTCTTGCGTTTTTGTTTATTATATTTATCTATCTTTTGTATTGTTTCTTTTTTAGGATCTTCAATTAATCCAGGATCTTCTTTCCCCTTATATAAACATTCATTAAAATATTCAATGTTAGGAGCAATAATTACATCATCTTCATTAATTTCAAATGGATTTGATATTCCATTAATCTTACATATAATATCAGCATATTTATCATCTCCATATAATGCTAATGATATTAAGTCAGGTCTTGCGACATAATATTTATTAACAATTAATGGAATAGCATTACTATATACTGATTCATCAAATGTCTTACTTAATAAATCAATATATTGGTCAGTGCCTTTATGTATTACTTGTTTACGTTCTAAAAGTTTATAATTTAACATTACTGAATATTAATTTGTATAATTAAAAATAATTTATGAATATTATATATCATAGAAAGTATATAGAAAATAAAAAAGGATATACCGAAGTATATCCTTATGTCTTTTATTAAATGTTTTTATTATTGCTCTATCTTATTCCAATCATAATAACCTAAGTAATAAATACTAGTTCCCATCCATACATCATAACCAGTAGAACCTGCCGGTACTGTTAATGTACCACCTGTTCCCACATAACAGAATGTAGTATTTGATATATTAGGTGCAATCATTGCATTAGATGTTATGTTTGTAAGACTACTACAACTATCGAAAGCTTGATTACCAATACTTGTAATACTACTTGGTATGACTATACTTGTAAGACCACTACAATAAGCGAAAGCACTAGCACCAATACTTGTAACACTGCTGCCTATGATACAACTTGTAAGGCCACTACATCCATAGAAAGCATTATCACCAATAGTTGTAACACTATTTGGTATATCTATACTTGTTAAACCACTACAACCATAGAAAGCACGATCACTAATACTTGTAACACCATCTGGTAGATCTATACTTGTAAGGCCACTACATCCATAGAAAGCATCACCACCAATACTTGTAACACCACTTGGTATATCTATACTTGTTAAACTACTACAATTAGCGAAAGCAGCTCCACTAATTTCTGTTAATCTATTTGATAAAGTTATACTTGTTAGATTACTACAATCTTGGAAAACCTGTGTACCAATATATGTAACATTATTAGGTATGGTTATACTTGTTAAATTGTTACAATCTGTGAAAGCACCAGTATCAATATTTGTAACACCATTACCTATGTTTATATTTGTCAAACTAGGGCAATGAGCAAAAGCCTCATAACCAACACTTGTAACACTATTACCTATGGTTACATTTGTTAACTTATTACTACCTATGAAAGCTTGACCAGCAATAGATGGTGTAGAATCACCAATAATTACCGTTTCAAGATTTCGCCAATTACTATTTAAAGACCTATATAACTCATACTTTGCATTATAATTTAGGGTCTTTAATGCTATAGTATTCTCGAAAGCGGCAGTACCAATGCTTGTAACACTATCTGATATGGTTATGCTTGTAAGACCAGTACAGTTCAAGAAAGCATTACTGCCAATATATGTAACGCTATCTGGTATAATACACTCTACCAAATTACCATTGTTAAATACCGGTGCATTATTGCCTAATTTAGTTTCATCATATAACTTATACTTAACAGTATGAACACCTGTTGTACCAAATGTATATTCAGTTACAAGTTCATCAAATATTACACCATCAATCTCCATTGATTTAAATATATTCTGCTCATAGTTTGTTCTTAATACTGTTGGTTCAGATGTACTTGTTACATTATATTTACATACAAGCTTTGTTTCAACCAAAGGATTAAAACTAACACCCATAGTTTCTTCTATTAAAGACACATTAGGCAAATATAATGTTGCTGCATTATATGCTGCAGTTGTTTCAAATAATTTTAAATATTTCATATAATTAAATTATTTTTTATTAATTTTTGTTTATAATTAAAATAACAAAAAAGAGTAGCTAAAGCTACTCTAATTTATGATATTCTAATTGTACTTGTATTCTTAAACTGATGTTGAATATCTCTATCCAATGAATATTTAACTGTTACTTTATAATAGCCACGTTCATACTTCGCATCATTTTTAGGTAATGATAATATTGTCATTTCTCCATTAGATTCAAATGATGTATCTGTAGACATACCTAATGACATTGGATGTATATTCCATTTTGAACTTATACTTGCATTAAACGGTAATCTATCATTATTATATAAATAACAACAAACGATATCATCTGTCTTAAATTGATTGAAACCTTTTGAAGTATTAAATTCAAGTCTATTTATCAAATATTCTTCTGAACTCTTTTCATAATTCAATATATATTTATTCTTCAATATCTTCTTTTTATCTACTTCATTTTTTAATTTCAAATCTTCGTTTGTTCTTATCTTATCGCAAGTTTCTTGAGAAATATATAATCCATACCAATAATTTTCATCATGCATCAAATAGAAGTCATAATTCAAATATGTATCTAATTTAATTGCTTCGTCATATTCATATACACTATGCAATAATTCATTCTTTAATTCTTTATTTTCAAAATATGAATCATATATATTAAATTTCAACTTAAAGAAATCATTATACAAATTGAATATATAATCATTATCATTATCTCCATATATAAATTCTTGATTGAGATATTTTGTTTTAACAAGATTCTTACCAGATTCTAATGGTTTATATTCTAATCGTTTTTCATTTACATTTATTTTGATAAACTTTGGAATAATATAAATATCTGTTCTATCATTCCAATTTACATCAGTTTCACTATTTATTGAAATAAATACTGTTATTTTCTTTTCATTTCCTGTAAATTCAAATTCTGTTCCTACTTCAGTATAATTAGTAATATTTTCATTTTCATCAATTACTTCAGTATGCATTGTTGCATATTGTTCAATATTTGTAATGAATTCCATTTTATATTTACCCTTAATACCAGTTAAATCTTTTACAAGATAATTTTTAAATTTATATCGTACAATGTTTTCATCTTGAGCATATCTATTACCTTTGAAATTATTTAGATAATTATCCAAATTAGCTTTAATAGTATCATATGAATCATTTTCATTATATACATATCTTTCAATTTCATTCAAATAAGATGGTAATGATTCAAAAGATAATTTATCTGCATTATACCAATACATAGAAGGATTTTGTACTGATACTAAATGATTATAAGAATTATCTTTATACATATATTTATCATCATATTTTATTAATTCAACAATGTATTTAGATCCATTAATCTCAATATTCAAATAATATGTATTATCTTTAATAGATATAAGTGAATTATTTTCTATATTGTTTTCTTTTAAGTAATTAAGATAATCACTTAAAATATAGAATCTATTTCTAACAATATGAGCTTTATGATAATAGAATGTTACGATAATCTTATTATATTCGATGTTGTCAATTTGATTTAATGAAATTCCTTCAATCTTATTATCTAATTCATCAAAAAATGCAATTGAATAACTTAATTTATTTGCATAATATTTTGATAAATCATTTAAATCACATATTTCTTTATCATCAAAACAATAAATATTTCCTTCTTCATATTCTTTTACATAAATATCAATATCTTCAAATCCTTTATTAAAACTTTTAGATAATTGTCTATTTGCATAAAAATCATTAAGTGTCTTATATGTTATTGTTCCAACACAAGTTTCTTTACTTTCAATATAATATGTAAATTCATTTGTATCAAATTCATATAAATTAGGCACTTCCCAAATATGCATTGCTGATGTTCTACTAATTGGATCATAGCATTTTCTTGCATCACGTTTAACATAGAATCCTAATCTATCTTTAATTTCAATTACTTGTGATGGTGCTAATGGCTTGTGACCATTTGCTAATGGTGATGTCCAATATAATCCATAAGTATCTGGGAATCTTGTATCAATACTTGAATCTAATGTACCTTGTATAAAAATTTTCAATTGTTCATTATCATTAAGATCTTTAGTTACACCATGTGTAAAATGAAGACCATCAATATACATATCAATATTGTTATGAAATATTAATATGTTATTTTCAGTAATTACGTTTTCATAAATACCAAATAAATGTAAAGAATTTTTATATTTAGGGTTATTTGGTAAGTTAACTAATGTTGAATATCTTGAATAAATCTTTTCACTATTTGCATAAAGTTTATCATATATTTCATAAGTATGAATTACATCTCCATTTTTATCATATTCTTTGTATGTATTATCTAAATAATCATATTTAATATCAATTGTATCATATTTTAAGAAATCTTCAGTATCTTCAGTCTTAAATAATATTTCTGATTCTATTTCTGATGCATTCAATATTTCATAATTTTTATCATCATTTGAACTATCAAATGTTTCTGCTAAAATAAATATATCACCTTGATATGCACATAATAATATTTTATCATTATCATTAAGATAATAAGGAAAGAAGCTAATATTATAACCTATTAAATCTTTATGTATATATACTTCATGATCATTTCCTAATGTATCTTTATAAATAATATATTGATAAAATTCACCATCAGTTAAAGTGCCATCCATATATAACAAGTTATGATCTAAATGATACTTTAATATTGTTTGGAAATTAACATCAAAATTAATTTCATTCATATCAACCAATTGCTTATTATGCATATAAGCATTAAATATTACTTTATTATTTTTATCATCTAAACCTCTAATTTGTTTAAACGGTGATAACAAATTATAATGATCCTTAAAGAATTGATATATATGTTTTGCTTCAGATAAATTAAATGATTGAATCCATGTTTCTTGATTCCACTCATTACGTATATCTTGATTTAAGTTATATGTATAATATAAATATTGATTAATTAATTCTAAATCATTTTTAATAAACAAAGGATTTCCCCAACTATTTGGACATATTAATATAATTGGATCATCAATATTAATATATTTTAATTGTCCATTATAAATAGTTGCATTATTAATGTTTAATAATTTATCTTTTGAATAATCATAAATATAATATGTTGATGGTTCTTTATTATCCCAATTAATTGTCCAAGATAGTTTTACTTCATTATTAAATTTATCTAATTCTTTAATATATGAATTATCTAATAAATAACAAACATAATCATTTGGTAAATTAAATATATAACTATTAAATATTGATGGTTGTCTAAATAGTGAATAACTATAATTTAAATCTTTATTAGTTATTTTATAAGTATCGTTAGCTCCACAAAATATTAAATTATGAACACTATTATCATCTTTATTTATTATTCTACTAAACAAATAATTACGATCATTAAAATAATAACGATATTTAAGTGTTCCGAAATCAATTGTAGGATTATGAATCTTTAACTTAAAATCATATTCATACCATTTATTATTTACTAACAACTTAATAATAAAGTCATTATTAACCCAGTATTCAAAATATTTTGTTTCAACATTATTTTCAGTTGTAATAACATTTAATTTTTTAGGATATATAATAAAGTTACGATATGTTTTGTTTTCACATTGATAGAAGTTAAAATGTGATTCATATAACACTTCATTATTTGCTGCCTTTTGTAATAAAAGAACACAATTAAAATATCCTTTATTAAATTCATTATTAATAAATTGAACTGGAATATTTACACAAGTATCGTTAAGATAATACCATTCTCTAATATCTTCATCAATATTTATTGTTCCTAATTCAAATTCATTAAAGTATTCATCTATATAATGTATTTGCTTTGTAAAATAGTGTAATCCATTACCTTTGAATTTAACTTCTTGTTTATCATTCAAGACAATAGATGGCTGATTTTCAATAATATATAATGAATTTGTTAATTTGATATTATTTGCAAATACACGATATCCTAATGAAGAATGATGAATATTTAAATGTATTGGTAAAAAATATTTTTTATAATAATATGAAAGACATATAAGTTTAACACCTAATTCATTAAATGAAAAATCAAAATAAGGTTTCCAATACCAATATTTTTCATCATCATTTTCAATAGGCATATCGTGATTTCCTATTTTGATTTTTTGATAATAATCTAATAATGAAAGCATCTTAGGCCTGTTTTCTCCATAAAAGAATGATTTATTACTAATATTCTTACCTAATGATACTAATGACAAATCATCCCAACCACCTTCATTATCACAAAAAGTAAATGGATATCTATTATCAGTTTCTTTATTTATCATTATCATTAAAGAAACAAATGCAGTTGCAATAAATGTCTTAAATGACTCGATAATATCATATGATATATCAAAATAGTCTAATACATATTGTTGCTTAAAGTCATTATCAGTTCTTAATAACTTCGATATTGTTATTCTATCACCATATCCAAACCATTTTAATGATTTAATTGCAGAATCGAAATTACCAATTTCTCCACGAATACCCATATAGTTAAGCATATATTCTTTCATTTTTTCATTGAATAATGCTTCATTATATTCATCGTTATACAAACTTTCTGCATAAACAGATTTAAGTATATCTTTTGGTAAAGATACACCCATATTACGTCCATTAATTACAAGTTCTTCATATTCATCAATAAATTCACCTCCTACTGATATATAACACCATTCATCAGTATTATTTGAATTGTTATGAATATGTATCATTAAGTTTGTTATCCAAGTACCTGCTTCTTTTGACATAGCAATTGGATAAATAGGAATCATAAGATAATTAATTGTAGTGCCTGTAATATCTTGTTCATCAGCATATTTAATTTCCTCGGTCTTTATACAATAAAGATCTTCATTAGTTAATCTTTCTTTTAAAAAACTATATTTTTCATTATATTCAATTGAACTTCCATTTGTTATAGTCTCGAACATATTTAAGTCAACATAATCTGTCAACTTAAAATCATCCTTAGATATTGATTTTTGTAATTCTCTTGAAGATATTAATTTGTAAACATTTGAATTATTAACATAAATTTCAATATCTAATGCTGAATTATAATCATCTTCTAAATCTTCAATATCAAAGTTCTTATTTAATTCATATAATGCATATATTGGTTTTGAATAGAAATTATTAACTGATAACTTTGATGTATTATTTCCATCAATCCAAAATACATATGAATATTCATCATATTCATAACCAATAGGTTTCTCATTATATGAAGGCAAACTAAATATGTGACCTGTATTATCTACAAATTCCATTAAGTGTAATTTATTGTTTATTTACTATATATAAAAATAATTTTAGATTATTATATATCATAACTTCATTATGATTAATTTATTCAATTTCGAGAAAATTAAAGAGGTTCTCGAGAACCTCTTTATTCATACCATGTTATATATTTGAATCTTTTTAATCTATCTACATATTTTAACAACATGATTATTCGTAAGTCAATTAATTGTAAGAATGTTACAAGAATTGAATTACCTTTGAACAAAACTTTAGGAAGTGTTTTGCTCAATATACCATTCTTTGCATAATCGTATTTATTATTTCCTGTAAATTCAAATTGTTTTAGTTCTTCAGAACGATATGTTAAACTTTGTTTTATATCCATATTATATAGTATTTGACATAAAAAAATATTCAGCTGAATGTTGTGTCTTTATATATTCATCAATTTTATCAAGTTCCTCTACAGCCATATCGTGGAATCTTGACCAGTTAATTTCAACATTGCCAGGCATCTTAAATCCATAAGAACCTATAATAGTTGCAAGACCTCTCATACCTAATGCAACACAATATCTAAAGAAGTAATAGTTATTATATAAATCTTGTATGCGACATCTTGTAAAACATTGCAATATCAAATCAGAATTACCTAATGCACCAAGTATAACAAGGCGATGTGAATTAGGATTATAATTGAATGTTAATGGAACATCAAACATTGCTTTATAAGTCTGTACTTCATATAATGCTCCCATAACATCAGTTAAGTTATAACCTGTACCTGAGCCGAATACATCAGATAAGGATCCACCTGCTCCTGATGCTAATGCTGAGTTATTCAATATCATACGTTCAAGTGAGAAGTCTCCCATTATTCCATAATTAAAACTGTCTGTAGTTTTATATACACCAAACACAGATACAATTCTTTGTGGTAATGTTATTGTATTATTAGGACCACATCTGCAGAAGTCCATATTTCTTACACAATAATATCTTTCTTCAACAGCAGGATCATAATCTTCCCAGAATTTTTGAGCAGCTTGAAGAATAAGTGGAGGTATTGCAGAAGCTGGTAATGGCATAGGCAATGCACACGATTGAGTAATCTCTTGAATTATTCTTTTAATGAAATTATAATCCATTTGATCTTCAATTTGTGCTTTTTGCTTTAAATATTCTTCCATTCCAACAGTATTCTGCTGATTTGTTTGAACACAATTAGTCATATATCTATTATAATCGTAATATTTTATATATTAATGTCTATTATAAAATATTCATTATTTTATTAAAAATAATTAAAAATTAGTTAAAATTCATTTATAACATTTTAAGATAATGTTAAACTTTGTTATAACATTTAAAGGATGTTAACTATATTTAAAAGAAACAAAAGGATAAAAATATCTATATATGATAGGTGGGTGACTCAATTTTTAATAATAAATTAGGAAATTATCTAAAGAAACTTAACGACCAATATAATAGTAAAGATAAATCATTAACAGAAATTCTTAAATCATTTAGTCAAATTAGTAGTGAATATAATGAATTAAATGAAGTTAAGAATCAAATTGAAACACAATATAGTTCAAATAATTATGCAGAATGTACTGAAGAGGAACAGGAAGATTTCTTTTCAGACCAATTACAATTTATTGAAACACTTGTTGTTAATAGTATTTATGAAAAGTCGGGTATAATTTGGAACTGGGGAGATATCTATAATTTAATGAAAGATCCATCTTATAAGGCTGTTGATAAGATTAATCGTAAAGTTGTTTATTCATCTTCTTCAAATCAACGTCCTATTGGTGATATGTCTTATAACATTTGGAATGGACTTCAAATTATAGATATTGATATTAAAGATGCTGAACTTGCAAAAAATATCAAGCAGTTCTTATTTGAAGACTTAAAGCAATATCATTGGTTTTTAGGTTGTTGTATTTCTGCATCAGGAAAATCTTGTCACGTTTGGACAAAGATTACACCTATTTCAATTGATTTAAATAGTCGTCGTATTGAATATATATGTAATTTCAGACATAAATATTCATATGTTTATATTGTATTAATGAAGCATTCAAAGACTTATGGATATACAAAGGAGGATATCTTTAAGTATATGGATATGGCTATGTGTAAACCACAACAAGGTATATTCATTGCAGCTGATGATAAAGCTTTACTTAATACAAACTTCAAAGACTTAAGACTTGATGTAAATTTTGAATCTGCTTTTCAAAGTGGAGTAACAAGTATTGACTGGATATCACATCCTGATTTAAAAGATATTTTTCATAAGCTTGAATGGTTTAACTTAAATACAAATACAACTGAGGATGTTGAAATAACAAACATTTCAGGTATTAATGATAGAGATGTATCAAAAAGTAAAGGACGTCGTCACTATAAACACGCACAACGTTGGCAGCTTGCAAATACATTGACTTCAATTTATGGAGAACAAAAAGCATTAGAAATAATGATTGAAATTTGTGATGGTACATCAAGACGAGAGTTAGCAGGAGACGTTCGTACTGCAGCAATTCATGATAAACCAATTTCTATATGGGCTGTTAAAGAATTGAATAAGAATCATGGATTTAAATTAACTGTTAAAGCAGATAATACATTTACTGAAGAACAAAAGACTGAGGAAGAAATAAAAGATGCAACAGTTGCAGGTTTGGACCCAACAAAGATATTGAATGAATCTTCAACATCAGTAATATTACATATGAAGCATAATCAATATCTTTCTGACTTAAAAGATGAAATCATTGCAAATTTATCACATATAACATTGCTTGAAGCAGGTGCAGGTTATGGTAAAACTGAAATGATTAAAAGTCTTAAAGCAAAGACATTATTGATTCTTCCGTTTACTTCAACTATTAAGGCAAAGGTTGAAGCAGATGAAAAGACTTCTGATTGGTTGTATTTTTACGGTAATAAAAGACCAACACTTGACGATATATTAGGTGATAGAAATATGTCAATGACTATTGACAAATTCTCTCGTCTTAATGTATTTGAACTTGACCAAGCAGGATTTGAATATATTGTAATTGATGAATCTCACTTATTATTTACAAGTTCATATCGAGATGTTATGTCACCAACAATTCAGCGTCTTGCAAATTGTAAGGCAAAGATAATTATGATGACAGGAACACCAACAGGAGAAATGTTGTTCTTTCCAAATATCAAGCATATTAAGGTTATAAAAGAAGATTATAGAACTAAGGAATTTGAAATACACATGGTTCCAACAAATGTTGAGAAGTTTGTTGATATGTGTGATTCAATGGCAAAAGATATCGTTGAAGGAAAAAAGATATTATTTCCAACAAATAAAGGCAATCTTTATTTTGAACAAGTTGTTGGTCGTATTCAAAATGTATTAATTAATGATTTCAAATATACAAAAGAACTTAAAGCATTTTATTATAAGAAGTCTAATTATGGAGAAGAGACAATGGAAACTATTAACATTGATAAATCAATTGGGCTTAATGATATAATATTCTGTACAAACTATTTATCAGTGGGTGTCGATATTTGTGATAGATATAAGTTTAGTGTTTATTTTAATGAAACATGGATAGCACAAGATATTGAACAGTTTGCAAATCGTCTTCGTAATAATGACTTGTATATTAAATTGTTTTTGGAAAAAGAGGATTCTACAGGAACACCAATTAATTATAAGTATATCAGCCCTTTAGATTTAAGTTTCAGTGAAAAGGATTTATTGTTTGCACGAGACTTAATACAGACTTGTAATGATATGCTTGAACGTAATAATGAGGAATCAAAATATAATCCTCTTATTCAATCATTATTGTCATCAAATAGATATCTTAAATATGATGAAAATGATTGTCGTTACTATATTGATGAAACAACTTATAAACTTAAAGTATTCGAAGAAAGATATACTGAATATTCAAAGCAATTAAAGGTATTAGAAACAGGAATGCAATATTATGGATATACAGTTAATCTTATTGAATCTAATCAAAGAGTAAAGGATAAAATAAGTAATGAGGTTGATAATTTCTTAAAGGAATGCCGTCAATTTAGATATAATTACAATACAGCTGAAACATTTAATTTCTTGAATCATCTTAATGATGGAAATATTGATGTATATAAAGAATTATTAAAAGGTTCATATAGTATATTTAAAGATGATGAATATAAAATTGAAAGAGAAGAAAACAATTTATATGCGAAAGATATTGAAATACTTGAAAAGAACATACCAATTGTTATAGGACTTTATAAGTTTTATGATTGTGATACTATTAAAGATATTTTTGAGTATTGTGTAGAGAAAAAACAAAATAGAATTAATTATACAAAACTTAACCGTATAAGAAAGTTTGTTCAAATAGAATCTAATCGTAAAAGAAAAAGATTGGATTTTCCTGTATTGAAATTTGTAAAACAATCACAAGACTGGGCACGTGCTCATAGTAAGACAACACAAGAAGAAATAAATAAGTATCTTGTTGATTATGCAGTGGGATATGCAAATTCAATTAAGAATGTAGTTGTTGAAGATAAAGAATATCTTGAGACTATATTTGAATTGACAAAAGACTTATGGAAGATAATTGTGTTACAAGGAAGATCTAATAAAGGTGAATTTGGTATTATTCCATTTGAATTGTTATGGGAGAAGAAAACTGATTTAACAGATGTATATGGTGGTTCTGAATTAACAAAGACATTCTTCATTGAGGAATTAGTTGATGAAATGAAAGATGACTTTGATGAAGATGAAGATGAAATTAATAAGCCATTTGAATTGACTGAAAAGAAGAGAATTACTGATATAACAAATGAATTACCAAATGTTATTCATAGACCTTATGGATATTATGAATATTCAGATATGGATAATTCTAATAATAGATTTATGAGAAAGCAAGAAAATACAAATACATTGAGAGATGATATATTTACTCAAGATAATGTAGAAAAGACTGATAATAAAAAGAAGAAAGATGATATGAAGGATCTCTTTGAATCTATTGAAGAATAAATACTATTTTATAATATATGTTAAATACTGTTAATGACGATTATCTTACAAGTATGACAATTAGTCTATTTGTAAGTAATCGTATAAGTAAAAAGATTAGAAATATGGAAAACAAAGGTGGAGTATTAAACGGTGAGTTCATTAAGAAACATTTAGAAAGAGAAACAGAACTTGAAGATAAAATATTTGAATTAGAAGAACGAATAAAAAATATATTATATAAAACATCTGAAGGTGATACAAATTCTGAAGCGTATTATTCAAAAGATTCTATATATTACACAATATTACAAGGAATGATTCCTTATATGTCAATATCATTGTCATATGAAGAAGAGGTAATGAGAGTTAATGTTGATGATTGTCCTATTAATAGTCATCTTGCAAAATATTTAGAATCATTAAGAAGAGAATATTCAGAACAAATTGAAAAAACACCGTGGAGTATACCAGTATTCAATACAAATAAAAGTCCATTTATATTGAATGTTGATTATTTTGATGCAGCAAACATTAAAGTAGCTGCAGCACCACAAGTTAACGCAGGATTAGATAATACAGTTGATATTGCTTCAGTAATGCCAAAATATGAAACAAAATATGGATTAGGCGGCGAAGCATATAAAAAATTTAATTGGAAATTTCATTAATGCATGAAAAAATTGGTCAAAATGGATTAGCATCAGAATTTATAAAAAATCAAATAAAAAAGAATACTGAACTTGAAAATCAGATATTAGAACTTCAAGAAACAATATCTTTATTGAAAAGAGAACCAGATAATGATTATGCCTTATATCGGAGTATATTAGATATGATTATTCCTAATCTTAAATTTGAATATACTCAAGATGGTTATATAATAAAGATAGATCCACCATTAGTAATGCCTCTTGAATATATAAATGAATTAATTAAAGAAGTACAAAAATATAAAGATAATATAAAATGATATTTATTTTTCGTCAATATGATTCACAAAAACAAATAATTATATATGCTGAATCATATTTAGAAGCAAAAGAAACATTATTTGAATTTAATCCATGGGCAGATAAGACATATAATATTCTTGAATATAAAATGTATAACATTGATACAGATAAATTCTGGGAAGTGTTAAATATTGATGAAAATGGTTATGGATATCCAAGAATTATATCAAAAAAGGAATATGAAATATTAAGAGATAACAAAGTAATATTAGATGAACAATTTAAGAATATTCATAATACAAAAGTATTGACAAAGAAATTTGCCGGAGAAAATACAAATTTATTATCTACTGAAGAATTTGTTGGTAAGTTAAAAAATCATGCAGAATCAGTTGGTAAAATTAAAAAGAGTATTTATCAAATGATGCGAGTTGTAGGTGATATTTGGGTTAAGGAATTTAAATCAAAATATTTAAATAATAGCCCACGTTATAGAGTATATGGTAAAAGCCGTTATCAATGCGAAAAATATCTTAATGAATTAAATGAAAAATTAAATATAGATTTTTCTACAAGATTTGATACAGTATTATTAATAAAGAATTTTAATGATTTTACTGAAAATGACGTTTCAAACTATATGATGATGATTGATTATATGAAAGAAAACAATATCAATAAATTTCCATTTAGTACATATAAAGAAGAGGAACAATAAGTTCCTCTTTATTTTATATTTGTTCTTTCAAATGCAACTTCTATTCCATTTTTAATATCTAATTTAGCATTTCTTCTTGACTGTTTATTCAATCGATGTCTATCAT
>Ga0256407_10007566_pt1 | contig 16288 bp, 15 predicted proteins | sample RumenRJG_04DNA_FD_193489 | JGI IMG/M metagenome (GOLD analysis project Ga0256407, IMG submission 193489) | Bovine rumen microbial communities from Lethbridge, Alberta, Canada - RJG_04 | ecosystem: Host-associated > Mammals > Digestive system > Stomach > Rumen | place: Canada: Alberta...
TTCTGGTTTTCTCGCCGTTCATGCTGTTGGCTGATGTCGGTTTCATCATCCTCATCGCCATGATCATGTACCCGGATATGGTGGCAGAACCCAACCCGAAAGGACGCAAACCGATACCTCTTCAGACGGAAGAGAAGCAGCTGAAGAAGGCCGCATAGTCAACTGATTCTTGGATTTAACTGCAATCTGCGTTATGGATTCAAATGGTTTTTATATAGCAATCAGTGACTGTCTTATCCGCTTTCTGGGTAAGTCTCTACCTAATAGGACATCACGTTTCGAGGCGTTTCAATACCTCGTCGCCAAACAGAAAGTGAAGGTGGATCAGGACTTTGATGGTGGTGTCCGCATACCGTTTCTTGCTAAGGTCAGTGACCTTTCCAAACGCTGGAACTGGAGCAGAAACACCGTCTTTTCGTTCCTCAGAACGCTCGAAAATGATGGCGCTATTGAGGTAAAGCAATGCCAGAACGGCACTCTTATCCGCGTGCTTAACATCTTTCGTAAGGACGCAAAAACAAGTGAAAACAATGGCGATTCCTGTTCAGCTGAACGTTGATTTAGACCTCATGAAGCACCGCTGCCTGAGCTGCCAAAGGTGGCTCATGGCAGCGGCAGAGAGGTCAACTGCAAAAAAACGGCAGGCTGTCGTGACTGGCCAAAGTGGGCTTGCCCTGCCTGCTCAATTTTTTTTGTTGGGAAGCCTAATTCCCCTAAAAGTTCATTTTAGGGAGGTGGCGGCCTTGGGAAGAGCAAGCTCTGGCCTTTGTTTATCAGGGATTCCGGGCACGGATGGCAGATTCAAAAATTTTATGGAGTAATACAATTATGGCATATCAAGTACTTGACATCAAGACACAGAAAGGCATGACAGAAGCGGAGAGTGCCGAGCATCTGAGGAGAAACACCAAAGAGGCATTGAAGTTTGCCAAGCGACAAGGCAACTATGATTTTTCACGCGAGCATCTGAACTTTGAGGTGACCAAAGGCGGTGTCATCTCTGAGGTGGATAAGAAGCACAGCATCCCCAAGCGGATGGTGCTTAATCTGGCAAGGCGTGGCATACGGGATAAGAACGAGGGACTGAAGGAGCCGAGATACCGTACCATCGTCAACCTGATTCTCGGTGGCTCTCGTGACCAGATGAGACACCTGGCATTCGGTGACCAGAAGCTCAACGAGAATCTGGGGGATGATAACTCTCATCTGACACGCAAGGAGGACATCGAGAACTGGGCGAAGGACATGTATAATTTCCTGGCCAAGAAATATGGTGAGGATAACATCCTTGCTTTCGTCGTTCATCTGGACGAGAAAAACCCTCATGCGCACTGTACGCTCATGCCCATCAACGAGAAGGGGGAATTTAAGTTCAAGGAGATATTCGGCGGTGAGCAAAAACTGAAACTCAGCAGTAAGTTCATGCAACTGCATGATGAGCTGGCCGTCATCACTCAGAAGTATGACCTGCAACGCGGCACTCATATCGCTGACTCCGGCGCACGGCACAGGACAACGGAGGAATACTACCGTTGGCTGGATGAACAGCGTGAGCAACTGGAGCAGAAGTGCAGTACTCTCCAGAGTGAGATTATCGTCTATCAGAAGACGAAACGTAGTCTTGAAGAGGAAATCAGAAAGGCTGACAAACGCGTGAAGGGTCTTACAACCATGATCTCCAACCTTGAAAATGACAAGACGAGTATCGAGCGGCAGATTGCCGACCTCAAAGCATCAGGTGAAGAGACAACACGCGAGAAGGAAGCACGGCTGTTTATTCTCCAGCAACAGCTCCAGAACATCGAAAAGAAGATTGAGGACAAGCAGGAGAAGCTGAATACTGCTAACGGCCAGCTCCGCGAGCTTGGCAACCAGCACCGTGAACTGTACGAGGAGTATGAGCATCTTCAGGGAGAGATCAACAAGGTCGTTCCTCTTGCACAGGAGCGGGCTATGCGTGACGTACAGGCGCAGCTGTCTCAGATGATGATTGACGATACGAAGGTGCAGTTCTCCAGACTGTCACAGTTGGATGCCACCACGCTTGACTACTTCGAGGGTACGCTGTTGATGGATATGGCTGAGCATGGTCAGGCTATCATGACTGTTGCTGCAGCTCTCTTCCTCGGCTATGTGGATCAGGCAACGGAGTTCGCTCAGACACATGGCGGTGGCGGCAGTCCTGACAGCGACTGGGGTAAGAAGGACGGTGAGGATGACCGCAAATGGGCAAGGCGTTGTCTGGCAGAGGCAGCACGGCTCATGTCGGGCAAGAGTCGTGGCAGGTCGAGATAAGTGTTAAAAACAAAAAGGTTTTCTGCAAAATCCTGCATGAGTCGTTTTTTCGATGTTCCTTTGCAGCATTTTCCAGGATAATCAAAAATTAAAGTTAGAAATGAAAAGTATAAGATTGTATTTTGCAGCCTCTCTGCTTCTCGCAGGAAGCATGTACGCAGAGGCAAAAGTGTTTCAGGATGACAGCATCAGCATCTCATCCTGTCGGTTTCATTCATCAGAACCGCTGACTCCCACCTATCTGGATGATGCAGTCGGTGGACTGTCTTTCTGGTCGAACTGGTTCCTGTCCGTTCAAGGTGGTGAAGCGGCATTCATGGGAAAGCCTCTCGGATGCAGTGACTTCTTCGGAAGGACAAAGCCGTTGCTGACCATCGGACTTGGCAAATGGTTCACGCCTCATTTCGGGGCAAGGCTGGCATTCGACGGCTTCAAGTTCAAGGACTATAGCCTTACGTCAAGGTCGTACCAGAATCTTCACGTTGACCTGATGTATAACGTGCTCAACGGCTATAAGTATGACAAGGACGGGCTGGGAAGATGGGGACTGATACCTTTTGCGGGTGTCGGTATCATCAACAACTCTTATGCCCGGAAGAATCCCTGTACGCTCTCTTACGGCTTCATCTGCCAGTATCGTATGACACACCGACTGTTATTGTCCGGTGAGATTGGGGCCACGACGACATTTCAGGATTTCGACGGTGTAGGTGACAGCCGCAGACTCGGCGACCATCTGCTTCGTGGCTCTCTCGGCCTGACAGTCATCATCGGCAAACCCGGATGGAAACGTATCATCGATCCGATGCCGTATGTCTATCAGAACGACTGGCTTCAGGGGTATGTGTATCAGTTAAAGGATCAGAACGAGGTATTGGAGCATAAGCTGGCCAAGGATAAGGCAGCCATGAACGAGATGAAGGAAATCCTGAAGATCAAAGGACTGTTGGAATCTGACATTGATTCTCTGGAAAATCGAAGCTCCTATCCGAAGAACAACTACAGCGGACTGAACGCACTAAGGGCGAGGATGAAAGGAAGCACCCTGGCATTGACTGACAGTCAGCCAGCACAGCCGAATCCGACGGACTCCACACAGAATGAGTATATCGGTGTGCCAGTGAACTTCTTCTTCAAACTGAATACCGCTGAGCTGACAAGTAAGGCGCAGCATCTGAACATCGCAGAGATAGCGAAGGTGGCCAAGAAGCACAATCTCTATGTCCGTATTGTCGGAGCGGCAGACAAGGCTACGGGAACGGAAGAGAGAAACAAGAAACTCTCGGAGGCAAGAGCGGCTTACATAGCGGCACAGCTGGAGAAGAGAGGCGTACCGAAAGAACAGATGGTTCTGGAAGGCCTCGGTGGCATCAGCAGGTTCAAGCCGGAGGAGATCAACCGATACACAAGGGTCATGCTATACCACAATTTGCCATAATTTTAACTGGAACTTGTATTGCCTCGCGCATGCAAGTTCCTTCATCGTTTAACACCAAAGAAGTTTTCATTATGTCTACAATCAGAAAAGAGTATAATCCCACAGGGGATATTGCAAGGAATCTGGACGAGACTCTGAAAAAGAACGGCATGGAGGCTCATCTTAGGGAAGTCGGTGACAGTTATCAACTGCTGGTGATGAGCCACGACTCACCGCAGATGACCTACATCGTCAGTAAGGCCGACGCACTGAAGATGATGAACGGTGGTTCCCATGCGTCAGACAAGAAAGCATATAATACGTTCGTATCAATCGTCAGGAATGATTTCTATGTTCCTAACAACTACGTCCATGCCAAGAACGTGGGCAGTCATGTGAACATGGGACTGAACGGCTATCGGGCGGATTTCCAACCAACGGGAAGGCCGTCACTGGCTACACCGCCACTGGTCAGAGGTGCAAGGCCTGCACCGATGGGCTATCCGCTCAGAAGGATTGACGGAAAAGTTTATCCCGCCGCACCGCTCATGGTGCCTGAGCGTCCGGGAGGTGTCATGAAACCAGGTGAGCTACAGTCTGGTGGCTATGGCTTCTACTTCAAAGGACAGCAAAGCAAGATGCAGGCTGATGTGCTGGCCAACCTCGGAAACCTTGATGTGAAACCCGTCGAGCGTGTCAACGGTCAGGCGATACCCTACAAGGAGAGTATCACCTCACCTGTCTATTTCAACAACAAGGCTCTTCAGGAGGTGCTTCGCTCTCATGGCATCGTCATCGATGAGAAGGAAAAGACGCTGACCATCCAATCCTCAGAGGTCCCCAAGGACATCCGCTATCATCTGACGGATGAGGAATATGCCAAGCTGACAAATAACAAGGTCAATAGTAAGGATGGTGTGTCGATGGATGCGCGTCTGGACATCATCAACAAGGTCATTGCGGCTGACTTCGCAGGAAAGGTAACGATGGATATGCTCAACAGCAGGAATCTGGTGGACATCAGACTGAAGCCGGAGGCAGAAGCGGAGATTCTTCATGTCCAAAGGCCAAAAGAGGTATTCCCTGAACAGCAGCGGATGCAGAGACGTAATGATGACCTGTCGGGTACACTGGACGCAGAGCATAAGGTTGGTGTCGTGGACGGCAGGGAGCTGAACCGCCTGAAGGACACAAAGGGCTGGTATCGTGAAGAGACGCATGGACGTGAGGTGTCCGTCGGTGCCATCACCGTAGAGCCTGACCTCCAGAGCACAGGTAAGTACCGCATGACTGCCATCATCGACGGACAGCGCGTGAGCCATGAGATTACCCAGAAACAGTATGATAAGTTCATGGCCGTTGATGACTACCATCGCATGAAGCTGTTCTCAAAGGTGTTCCCGGAGGTCGAGATGAAGGGTAACGGCAATGGCGTGAATGTCGGTGCTGCCATCCTTGCGGCCTTGACAGTCGGCACTGGTGTTGCTTCGGCCATCGCCAGACCTCGCCCGGCACCAGAGGTTTACGTTGACAGGTATGAGGCAAATGCCGTCTTTCATAAACCAGGAGTGATTGATGCTGCCACCATCGCCGCCGCACAGTTCGAGAGTGAGTCGGCAGGCAGACAGCCAGCACCGCAGGAGTCATTAGGCATGGGGAGATAGCATATGGATAAAATAGAATCACAGACTTCCTTCACGACTTTCAGACTGAAACCGCACTGGATCCAATATGTCATAGACCAATTGCCTTGGCTGGTCATCTGTTGTGGCGGTTTCCTGTTTGCCGGGGATGAGACGCTGCCGTATAGGGAGTTCCTTCTTTATGCCGCCACTGCTTTGCTGGCCTATCTGACATATCAGGCCCTTGACTTCTGGCGTATCGAGTATATCGTTACAGGGGAACAGCTGGTGTTTAAGCATGGCGTTCTGTTCCATTCCTCAGACTATATGGAACTATACAGGGTTGTGGACTATCAGGAGAACCGTAGCCCGATGCAGCAGATAACGGGACTGAAGAATGTCACATTGCTCTCTGGTGACCGCTCCCTGCCGAAGCTGACACTCAGAGGCATCAGAGGGAGTTCGAGAATCATTGAGCATATTAGGATCAGAGTCGAATACAACAAGAAAAGAAGAGGAATTTATGAGATTACAAATCGTTTCTAACAGAATCAGACGGATGATGGCATGTGCGGTTCTTTCCGCATGTGCCGCTTCTGCCTTTGCGGGTATAGTGGAAACTAACCCGTTGTGTATCGCTGCCATCGCTGAAGGATATGCCGTTATCCAGAAGGGTGAGAAGGGACAGACACGCAATCAGGCTGAGATGGCAGTACTCCAGAACGCCATCGGTGCTGAATACACGATGATGAAGAACTGGGAGAGCAAATATAACTCGTACCTGAAGACAGCACAGGGCTATGGCACTTCACTGAAGGCTTCTATGGCCATCTACTCTGAGGGTGTCAGGACACTGAGATACCTTTGGGAAATCAGGAAAGCCATCGGACGTAACCCTGAAGGGGCTTTTGCTACCTTCTCGATGAACAACCTGTATCTGGAAACGGCATCGGAGTTCCTGAAGGTGTATAACCTTCTCAACAAGACCATCGCACAGGGTGGCACGAAGAACATGCTCAACGGTGCAGAGCGCACACAGATGCTCTGGACTGCCAACGATGAGCTGGCTTACCTGAACCGAAAGCTCAGGTCTCTCATCATCAGCATCTCCTACTATAACCTTACGGATGTATGGAACAACGCTACGGCTGGGCTGACCAGGCGGGGGTTGGGAGAAGTGGCAGGACAGGCTCTTGACAGATGGAGAAGGGCTGCCAAGGTATCAATGGAAATCAGAAGATAGGCTTATGAGAAAGATAGCAATCCTCATTCTATTCTTGGCATCAGTATTCCGTCCAACGGAAGTCCTGGCACTCATCGATCCTGCCAGAGCTGCTGCCATCGATGTGGCATCGGAACTGGAGAAGAAAGCACTGAACGCCCAATATAAGGTGCAGATGCTACAGTCAACTGGCCATCTGTGGGTACGTCAGGAAGTGGATGCCGTGACGGACTTTCAGAAGGAGTTTAATGATTATGTCAGCACATTCAATAACCTGCTGACCTATGCTGCTGAGATTTACGGCATCTACTATGATGTCAATAGTCTGGCCAACACGCTCCAGTGGCTGGGCAGGGAGATCGACAACCATCCTGAGAATGCCTTTGCCGTCGCCCTTTCCACAAGGAAGAACAACATCTATATGAAGGTGATGAAGTCTGGTGTGGACGTGGCAATGGATATCCGTCAGTTCCTGATGAGTACCAAGGGAAAGGCTACCGAGGCACAACGGATGAAGATACTGGGTGCCATCAGGCCCAAACTGAGACAACTGGATAAAGAGATCAAGATTCTCTGTAAGTACATCCGCTATACCTCCATCAACGACCTGTGGCGTGAGATAACAGGTCGGCACTACACACCAACATCCAAGAAGGACGTGGCCATCCGATGCCATCAGGACTGGATGAGCAGTGCCAAGAACGCCAAGAATACAAAACACAAATAACGACAAAATGGAAGAAACCAAAGAATTACAGAATGTGTACAAGATATTCCGTACACTGATTTATGTTACGCTGCTGATAGAGTTCTTCGTCTATGCCATGCCTTACCAGACGCTGGCATCACTGGGAACACTCTGCCTTGATTTCCACGACAGGCTTTCTCAGTTCGCTATCTATAAGCACGGAAACCTGATATACAGTAAGCTGGTCACGCTGGTAATGGTTATAATCACTTGCATCGGCACTCGTAATAAGAAGAAGATTGAGTTCGACGCGCAGAATATGATATTCATCCCCTTGGTGACTGGACTGGTACTGCTGATTTTCTCTGTCCTGATATACGGCTGGGATATGTCGATCCGTCTGTATGCTGTCCGTGCAAACATCTGGGTATATATGCTGGCATCCGTATTCGGAACGCTGTTTATACATACGGCTCTCGACAACGCATCGAAGCATCTGAAGACAGGGCTTCTCGATGACCGTTTCAATCTGGAGAACGAATCGTTTGAGCAGAACGAGGAGCTTCAGCAGAACAAGTATTCGGTGAATATCCCCATGAGATATTACTATAAGGGGAAGTTCCGCAAAGGCTGGGTGAACATCATCAATCCCTTCCGTGGCACATGGGTTGTCGGTACGCCTGGATCTGGTAAGACATTCTCCATCATCGAGCCGTTCATCAAACAGCATTCTGCAAAGGGCTTTGCTATGGTGGTCTATGACTATAAGTTTCCGGCACTGGCCACCAAGCTCTACTACCACTACAAGAAGAACAAGGCACTGAACAGGATTCCTGAGAACTGTTCGTTCAACATCATCAACTTCGTGAACGTGGAGTATTCGCGTCGCGTGAATCCTATCCAGCAGAAGTATATCAACAATCTGGCAGCAGCACAGGAAACGGCTGAGACCCTGATTGAGTCCCTGCAGAAGGGCAAAAAGGAAGGTGGTGGCGGTTCTGACCAGTTCTTCCAGACTTCTGCCGTGAACTTCCTCGCTGCCTGTATCTACTTCTTCGTGAACTATGAGAAGCAGCCGTATGATGAGAACGGCAAGCAGCTCTATGCAGAAAGGATTCAAGACCCTGAGACCACACAGATGAAACCTACAGGCCGTGTGTTTACCGATGCTACCAAGGCGCACCGTGTAGAACCTGCCTACTGGCTGGGCAAATACTCGGATATGCCGCATATCCTCTCATTCCTGAACCTGGACTATAAACTGATCTTTCAGGTGCTGGAAACAGACCGTGAGGTGGCTCCTCTGCTTGGCCCGTTCGCCACTGCTCTGAAGAACCGCGCTATGGAACAGCTGGAAGGTATGATTGGTACACTGCGTGTAAACACGTCTCGTCTGGCCACCAAGGAATCCTACTGGATATTCCATCGTGACGGTGATGACTTCGATCTTAAAGTGTCAGACCCAGCCCATCCGAGTTATCTGCTTATTGCCAATGACCCGGAAATGGAGAGTATCATCGGTGCTCTGAACGCCCTTATCCTGAATCGTCTCGTCACCCGTGTCAACAGCGGACATGGCCATAACGTGCCGGTATCAATCATCGTCGATGAGCTGCCCACACTATACTTCCATAAGATAGACCGTCTGATAGGTACGGCTCGTTCAAACAAGGTGGCCGTGACACTGGGTTTTCAGGAGCTGCCACAGCTGGAAGCTGACTACGGCAAGGTGGGTATGCAGAAGATTATCACGACGGTTGGTAACGTCGTCAGTGGCTCTGCACGTTCCAAGGAAACGCTGGAATGGCTGTCAAACGACATCTTCGGAAAGGTGGTACAGATGAAGAAGGGTGTCACCATTGACCGTGACCGTACTTCCATCAACCTGAATGAGAACATGGATAACCTCGTGCCTGCCTCTAAGATATCAGACCTGCCTACTGGCTGGATATGCGGACAGTCGGCAAGGGACTTCGTGGAAACGGCTGTAGGACGTGGTGACTCGATGAACATTCAGAAAGCAGAGGAGTTCAAGACCTCTAAGTTCTTCTGCAAGAGAGTTTTTAGGGAATTTCTTGTGCCTTGTAAATCAACAACTTACGCGAGCCGCTTGCTCAAAAGACACAAACGAGAAACAAAATGTACCGAAATCGTTCCTTTGCTGTTTCTTGGGTACAAAGGTACAAATTTTCCGCGAAACAACCAAAAGTTCGTAGGAGAATATAACCTCATAGCAAATAATTAACAGAAGGTTTAATGAAAGGTTAAAAATAGAAAACAAATTTACGAAGGGATAACAAGTCAAAGAAAAGCTGTTTCTTTGCACAGTCAATCATAGACCATTAATATTTTATAGAAATGTCAGGAATTAATAGTAACAGTACCGAGAACGTACCTTCAGGGAAGGTTAGCGATCTCATTCAGCGCATTAGTGTGCTGGAGGATGTCCTTTGTGCAGCCAAGGAAGTCCTCACTCTTGAAGAAGCTGCAGTGTTTATGGGTATCAGCCGTAGTACGTTGTACAAGATGACGCACAATAATGTCATCCCGTTCTATCGTCCTAACGGCAAGCTAATCTACTTTGAGAAGTCTGAGTTGCTTGCGTGGATGCGCAAGAACCGGGCAATCTCTCAGGAAGAGGTAAACGAACACGCCCATCAGGTTTTACAGAAAATGGCAATGGGTTAGGCTATGGAGCAGAACGTTATTGACATTCTGGAGCAAGAAGCTACCAGAGCCGCCATCAATTGGGCGAAGTCAGGTGTTGGTTATAATACGATGGAAAGTTGTGTCAACAAGTACATCGATGCTACAGGAGCCAACCATGCCATTGGAAATGACGCCGAAGCCATCCGTTATGGCAGACAGGCAGCAGTGTTACGAATCAACATTTGTGCCATTCACGCACTCGACAAGAACCAGGAGCAGCATCTTCATGACAGACTCATGGAGATTGCAGAAGATGGTGTTCCGCGTCAGAATCGAGGAATGCACCGTTGACAAGTATTCATCAAGTGGAGGTGGGACATGACAGTCCTGCTTCCGCTTCAAAATCAAGAACAATTATGGTATATACTAATATAAGATACAGTACTACGTTCAACGATGCGCAGTTGGATTATCTGTCCGATGAATGTCAGGACATCAACCGCATGATGTGCTTCAAGACCTTCTTGCGGCTTGCAGTCCTGGATCAAACTAAGGTGACGAGAAAGCATTTTTCAGCTGTCCTACAACCTGGCCAATTCATGGCCTCGAAGGTGGAACTTGCCATGATGTGGGGATGCAATCGGAAAACCGCAACCCGAATCATCAGGGAGTTCAATCTGATGGGCATACTCCAGTCAGAGGCATCCAACCGAACCACCATCCATACACTAAAATGTCTATCTGTTTGGTTTACGAATCAGAGGATGGTCAAGAACGCCTACTTTGTCAGTAACCCTATTGTCAGACCTGTTGTGAAGCCGACAAGGAATGGTAGTCATGTCCCACCAGAAAGCGAAGTTAAGCCAGTCCTTACGGAGCAGGCTAAACCACAAGTTTCAGGCGAGACATCGACTGTTGACCATGATGCCGATGGATTAAGCAAACCCAACGGAAAGCTGGCTAACTCGGCCACCAATGGCCAAACGGAACAGAATCTTACACCTTCATCTTCCTTTCCGTCTGACAATATAATAGGTACTGGTGACGATGGTATCAGTGGATCAGACGGCTCAGCCCTTTCCCTGTTTGATTCCTTAACTAAACCAAGTACAAGCTTAGCCGACTCAAAACAAGTCAAGTTAATGCCCGTTGGATTGGATCATGATAGGACCAAGGCTGAAAGCGACCAAACCCCGCATAGCCAGTGCGAGGCATCGCTTCAAGAGTGTGTAACAAAAGGGAAAGAGAAAATGCCGTGACGAAAGCCGTTATGTGCGTGCGGAGTAAAGAAGGGCTTGCCCTTATTATAGCCCACTATAACTACTGACGTAGTTGTGGGCTCTTCCGAGGGACTCATGGCTTTGCCCTAAGAACCTACAAGGCTCTGCCCTTGACCCGTTCAGGACGCTGCCCCGACACCTCGCTCATGAGTTTCACCCCTGAGAACCCGGAGCAAAGAGTGACCCTCCCTTTGCAAACCCCGCTCAGTGGCATCTGCCCCTAAGAACCCTGAGCAGGAAGTGACTCTCTCCCTGCACCCTCCAATCAGGGTTCACACCCCGATACCCCCTTTGGAAGAATCGCAAAACATACAAATTTATAAAAAACAGATTTTCATAAATTCATAATATTACAATTACCATGAGTGAAATTGCCAAAGCATCCGACCATATAAAGCCGTGTAACATTGAGCAGAGCGAACGCCACAATAGGCGGGACGCAGACTACATCGGCTCGCTCAATCCCCGCATACTGTATGTGCGTACCGATCTGAGTCACAACAACGAGTCATATGTCGCACCTGACATGAAGGGTACCAGCCTCCAGCAGCATTATGAAGCTATCAAAGTCTTAGTGAAGCAGAAAACCGGGCGCAAGATGCAGGAGAAGAAGGTGCCATATGTCGCCAAAAGTGGAAAAACGAAGGAGCGTAACGGCAGCAGTCCCATCCGTGAGAGTGTCGTTAACATCAAACCTGACACCACAATGGCCGACCTTCAGAAGTACACCGAAAGAGTTCATGAGAGGTGGGGCGTAAGAGCCATCCAAATCCACATCCACAGGGATGAAGGCCATTTTGAGAATCCCGATGACCCATCAACATGGAAGCCGAATCTTCATGCGCACATCATCTGGGACTGGATGAACCATGAAACGGGCAAGTCCTTCAAACTCGACAAGAAGGACATGGAACAATTACAGGACATGGCAGCTGAGACATTGGAGATGGAACGAGGCCAGCGAAAGGCAGAAACAGGTCGTGAGCATCTGGAGCGTAACGACCTCATTATCCAGAAGCAGGAAGAGAAGAAGCAGAAGAATCAAAAGGAACTTGAAGCCCAAAAATCCGAAATCGACAAACTGGCACAAGCATCTATGTTCGATAAGCTCCTGAACAGTGGTCTTAGTCCCACTGTCAGGAAGGCAATGGAAGATGAAGAAGCAGCCCACAGGGAAGAACTTCGTCAGGCCGTGACAGCTCATGATAAGGACGGGAATCTCCTATATTGGGTGGCAGGCGACAAGAAAGATCAGCCTCTGATGTGGGAAGAATATGCAAGGTGTCTTGAAGATGAAAAGAGCGAACAAGCAGCTCTGGCCCAAGGTGACAAGGAAGCTGCCGTTGAGAAAGCGAAGAATGAGGTCAAGCAGAAATATGATACGGCAATGGCCGAACTGAAAGCGAACTATGAACAAAAACTTCAGAGAGCACGTCTGGCATATGACCGGGACGGCAATCCCATCATGAAGGATTTTGGTTTGGGGAATCGCCAGCAGATTACTAAGGTTGAGCGAATCGAGATGCTTGAAAAAGAACTGTCTGATACCAAGAAAGCCAACAACGACTTGTTGGATAGGTTGAAAGTCATGCGCGACCTTGTCTTTGCTTTCTGCTCATTGAACTTCAAGAAGGTGGTCAAAATCGTATTTGACCAATGGAAGAAAGGCTTCAAAGAGTTCACCAAGGACTTGAAAGACATCATTCAGGAAGCTATGAGTGTAGAGAAAACAGAGAAAGGTCGACAGAACTACGTTAATGATACGTTCCAGTTTGCCAAGATGATGGCTAAGACAGACCCTGATTATAATCTTGATTTTGAAGACCTGAAACCGCTCCATGAGGATGCCATGCGTATCGCAGACGGAACCTGGGACTCATACCATGAGAAAATTGATAAGCGTGAGCAGCTCTTTGATGCAGCGGTCAAGGCTGTGATAGAGATGGGTAATTGTTCGTCCCAGAGACACCTGAACCAAGAACAGGCCAATACTATCGAAGCTTTCCTTGCCTTCGATGGTGGCGACAGAAATCAGTTATGCGTGGACATTTGGAACAAAGCCAAGCCCCAGGTTGAGTATTATTGGCGGGACGGTACCCTTAGTGCGCTCGAAGAACTACGCACAAAGGAACTGTATGGTCAAAACCATAGCCGAGGGCATGGCCGAGGCATTTAAACATAAACTCAAATTGAAACCTATGGGAATTATGCAAATTGCAAAATTTTAGTTCTCATTGTCTCCCCTTATTCTGTTGAGTAGATTATTCCATTTTATTAGATGTTTTGTCTTATCTCTGTCATTTGGTTCAGTATGAATAAACGTCGTTATGATATTGCTCTTGAACAAATTTTGTATAGAAATTCCTTGTTCTCGAAGATTGTTTCTAACGTTCAATTCTGATTCTTGATCTCGGGTAACAATTGTTAGATATAATGAATGATCAATCGGATATGTTATTCTTGAAAAGAATTCTTCAAAATATGAGAAGTCAAATGCGTTAAACGAATGACCATAAAATATCACTTCGCTTGCATCAAATAGTTCTTCTATAATATTATTGGATCTGGTTATCATGTTTGATTTAATTAAGAAACTAAAGGGCCTTGGCAAATGCTCGTATTGTAATTCTTCACACCCCAAAACAATATCGTCATCTTCAAGATTTCCATGTATATATGTACAATTAAGCTGTGGTAGTTTACATAGACTGCAACAATTAGTGTAATTAAAGGTAAACAAATTTACGTTGTTCTTGCAATCGCATAATGTTTGTAAAATGACATAAGCCCATTTGCTCTTATCAAGTATATATTCTTTAGAAATTCTTGCTAAGTAATCGTATATGGCTCTTTTTAACATAATAAACTCCTCCTTTGTTAGTCCTGCAAAACTACCGGACATTTCATTTTCTCTTATCGGATATGTTTTGATAAACTTATGGATTTCGTTTTCTACGTCAAACCATCTTGAAGTGTCTTTACTTGCTTTCAACATATGCATGAGCAAAGATATTTTCTGGAACTTCTGGGAAAATTTTTCTTCTACAATACTGCATACCCTTTTCCACTCTTCTCCTTCCAAAAAATCTGTGTATCTAGATTTTAGGCCTAAATCGACATCAAAGCCGTTTCCCATTATCATAATTGTCTTTGCCATTTCTTTAAAATTGAGGGAACAACATCTTTAACCAACCTTTTTTCAACAAAGTTCCATACAAACTTTTATCGTTAGCGAGTAAATCGCTTACACTATTATATTTTGCTGCAAGTTGCTTACATGTCTTATAGTCAAGAACCCTACGGAGCGGTTGGGGGAAGAAATCATCTAACCAACCTTCTTTTAATGAGCGTTTATAAGCACCATGTGAGTGTTTGCCAAATTCATTCCTATTATGATACTTCATAGCCTCTTTCTTACAACTCTCATAGTCCCATTCTTTAAGAAGTTTGTTATATGCCAGCCAGTCGTAACTCTCAAGCCACCCCATTTCTTTCGCTTTATTATATGCTCCTTCACACATTCTTCGGAATTCTTTACGTGTCGTGTATTTCAGAGCCTCTTCACGACATACTTCTTCTGTCCATTTGGTTGCTTTTGCAATTCTTATCTCTTGTCCTCTAAACCAATCGAATTTCTCTAGCCAACCTCTAGCCTTTGAAATCCTGTAAAGATACTCATATTCTTCACACATTTCATTGACTGTTTGAAATGCCTGAGCTATCTTGTACGCTTTCTCAAAAGTCCACTTACCGCTGGCTATTGCACCAATTGATCCGCTTTTCTTGCCCGTTGCTCCCCTTTTAGGTTATATACATTCATGTCCATTTATGTAAAAAATTCCTGCTGACCTTGTTTATGTCTTGTCAGTCACCATTTGCAAAACCATATTTGACCCTCAAAGAGGCTGAATTTGATAAGCAACTTGCTACATACTCATAATAAGGAGCTAAATAGAACACGAATGGGAAATACTCAAATGCCAAACTAAAGAAGATATTGGCCAAAATAAACGCTATACCGAGAGAGAAACTTGATTTTTCAACTTCCTAAAACGGTGTTGTTCAAACGTTTCTACTTATTTGTACTTACCAGTTGAACCTACGCTTCCCTAATAAAATGTCTATAAAAAAAAGTTAAAAAATCCTCCCACTTTTGTTAGATATATTTTTTTGTGTAATTTTGTAATCGTTATGCGGCAGTAATAATATACATATTAATACGAGTTAGTAATCCTGTAGTTCTCACATGCTACGAGGAGGTATTAAAAGGTGCGTTTCGACAACGCATCTAATGTAGTATATTATTGCTTAATCCAAATGAATATTATAAATTTAGGAATTCTTGCTCACATTGATGCAGGAAAAACTTCCGTAACCGAGAATCTGCTGTTTGCCAGTGGAGCAACGGAAAAGTGCGGCTGTGTGGATAATGGTGACACCATAACGGACTCTATGGATATAGAGAAACGTAGAGGAATTACTGTCCGGGCTTCTACGACATCTATTATCTGGAATGGAGTGAAATGCAATATCATTGACACTCCGGGACACATGGATTTTATTGCGGAAGTGGAGCGGACATTCAAAATGCTTGATGGAGCAGTCCTCATCTTATCCGCAAAGGAAGGCATACAAGCGCAGACAAAGTTGCTGTTCAATACTTTACAGAAGCTGCAAATCCCGACAATTATATTTATCAATAAGATTGACCGTGCCGGTGTGAATTTGGAGCGTTTGTATCTGGATATAAAAACAAATCTGTCGCAAGATGTCCTGTGTATGCAAACTGTTGTCGATGGATCGGTTTATCCAGTTTGCTCCCAAACATATATAAAGGAAGAATACAAAGAATTTGTATGCGACCATGACGACAACATATTGGAACGATATTTGGCGGATAGCGAAATTTCACCGGCTGATTATTGGAATACGATAATCGCTCTTGTGGCAAAAGCCAAAGTCTATCCGGTACTACATGGATCAGCAATGTTCAATATCGGTATCAATGAGTTGTTGGACGCCATCTCTTCTTTTATACTTCCTCCGGCATCGGTCTCAAACAGACTATCAGCTTATCTCTATAAGATAGAGCATGACCCCAAAGGACATAAAAGA
>Ga0256407_10007567_pt1 | contig 16288 bp, 14 predicted proteins | sample RumenRJG_04DNA_FD_193489 | JGI IMG/M metagenome (GOLD analysis project Ga0256407, IMG submission 193489) | Bovine rumen microbial communities from Lethbridge, Alberta, Canada - RJG_04 | ecosystem: Host-associated > Mammals > Digestive system > Stomach > Rumen | place: Canada: Alberta...
GATGTACGCTGGCTTGCGTGACGCGTGGCTCTATTGCGGAAACGAGAAGGCCAGGCAACTGTTCCTCGGCTTCTGCGACTGGGCCATCAGTATCACTGCGGACCTGACGGATGCGCAGATGGAACAGATGATGCGCAACGAGCACGGAGGCATGAACGAGGTGCTTGCCGACGCCTATGCCATGACTGGTGACGCCAAGTATCTCACGATAGCCAAACGTTTCTCCCACAAGCAGATAATGGAGCCTCTCGCCCGTGACGAGGACCGCCTGGACAATCTTCACGCCAATACCCAGGTGCCGAAGGCTATCGGTTTCGTCCGTATCGGCGAGCTCAGCGATTCTCCGGATTATGCGGAGGCGGGACGTTTCTTCTGGCAGACCGTCTCGCAGAACCGCTCGCTCGCTTTCGGAGGCAACAGCCGCCGTGAGCATTTCCCGAGCGCCGAAGCCTGCATAGACTTCGTCAACGACGATGACGGACCGGAGACATGCAATTCGTACAACATGCTCAAGCTCACGGAGGACCTTTTCCGTGTTTCTCCCAAGGCCGAGTATGCCGATTTCTACGAGCGTACGATGTTCAACCATATCCTGTCTACGCAGCATCCCGTGCATGGTGGATACGTCTATTTCACGTCGGCGAGGCCAAGGCATTACCGCGTGTATTCCGTTCCGAATGAAGCCATGTGGTGCTGCGTCGGATCGGGCATGGAGAATCAGTCCAAGTACGGGGCTTTCATCTATACGCATGTGGATAATGACCTGTATGTCAACCTTTTCGTGGCTTCGGAGCTTAATTGGAAGGACAGGAAGATCGTCATCCGCCAGGATACTGATTTCCCTTCACAGGAAGGTACAAAACTTACCGTTGTTTCGGGTAAGGGCAAGTTCAAGGTCTATGTGCGTTGCCCCGGATGGCTCGAGCCCGGAACGATGACTGTTTCCGTCAATGGCAAGCCCATGGCTGTGGATGCCGCCCCGTCTTCGTATGTCGCCATCGACCGCAAATGGAAGAAAGGCGATGTCGTGGAAGTCGGCCTGCCTATGCCGAACAGGGTTGAGCACATGCCGAATGTTCCTGACTATATAGCCATCATGCATGGTCCCATCCTTCTGGGAATGCGTACCGGTACGGAAGACCTGGCCGGCCTGCTGGCCGACGACGGCCGCTGGAGCCAGTATGCCGCTGGCACCAAGTTGCCGGTCGATCAGGCTCCCATCCTCGTTAGCCACAATGTCGACCACATCGGCAACCACATCCGTCCGGTGGCCGGCAAGCCCCTGCATTTCCGTTTCGATGGCATTCAGATGCTTAATCCTATCGACGCTGAGCTTGAACCTTTCAGCGGCATCCATGATTCCCGTTATCAGATCTACTGGCTCGCCTTGAACGAGGAAGGGTACAGGGAGTATGTGGATTCGCTCGCCCGCAAGGAGAAGGAAATGCTAGCCCTTGAGGCCCGTACACTGGATGCAGTCGCACCTGGTGAGCAGCAGCCTGAGACAGACCATCAGCTGAAGTTCGAGCGCTCCAATACCGGAGTTACCCGTGACGTCCATTACCGTGACGCATCGCGTGGAGGATGGTTCAGCTACAATCTCGCCACCGGCGGTGTTACCGAGGGCGTCACGCTCTATGCCAAGTATTGGGGTGCGGCCGAATGGGCCACACGCAGGTTCGACATCTTCGTGGATGACGAACTCCTCCTGTCGGTGGACAATACCGGCAAGTGGATGCAGTCCCAGTTCAAGGGTGTCGAGTATCCTGTCCCTGCCTCGATGCTGGAAGGGAAGGAGTCCGTGACAGTCAAGTTCCAGGCCTCCACGGGAGCCTCTGTCGGAGGTATATATGACCTCCGGCTTCTTAAACCTTAGAGTTGGGAAATAATAACTAAAGAGCCTGTTCCGGGGTGTCATAGGCGCAGAACTTCGAGTTCTGGCTGATGAACTCCGGAACGGTTTTTTTCATGAGCCGTATCATGTCCGGTATCTCCACGCTCCGTGAGAGGACCTCCAACCGGTTCACGACGTCAAGTGCGTCCTTGTAGCCGTATTGGCGGACGCGGGCTATGCGTATGCGTTCATGCGTCGTCGGTTCAGTATTCTCGGCGCTTGAGAGCACTTCTTCGTAGAGTTTCTCGCCGGGCCTCAAGCCGGTATATTCGATCTCTATATCCTTGCCGACCTTGAGACCTGCCAGGGTTATCATCTTCCTTGCCAGATCGTCGATCTTGACGGATTCGCCCATGTCGAACACGAAGATGCGGTTGTCCAATGGCATGGCCGCAGCTTCCATGACCAGTCGGCAAGCCTCGGGTATGGTCATGAAGAAACGGGTGATCCTCGGGTCGGTAACCGTCACCGGGCCGCCTTTCTCTATCTGCTCGCGGAAACGGGGTATCACTGAGCCGTTCGATCCCAGGACATTGCCGAAACGGGTAGTTACGAACTTTGTCCGTCCTTTCATTTCACCATTTTCCAACGCAAGCCCCAGTGACTGGACATATATCTCGGCGAGGCGTTTGGTACATCCCATTACGTTGGTGGGATTGACGGCCTTGTCCGTCGAGATCATCACCATTTTCTCTACATCGTATTCGATGCACTTGTCCGCGACGTTCCGCGATCCATGGACATTGACCAGTACTGCCTCGCAGGGGTTCTCCTCCATCAGTGGGACGTGCTTGTAAGCTGCGGCATGGAAAACAATCTCAGGATGGAACTTCCTGAATACGTAGTCCAGGCGGGCAGGTTGACGGACATCTCCTATGACGGGGACGAAATCAAGGTCAGGGAAGCGTCCTTCAAGTTCGAGCCGGATATTGTGCATCGGCGTCTCCGCGTTGTCATAAAGGATCAGTTTCTTTACGCCGAAAACAGTCAGCTGTCTGCAGAGTTCGCTCCCGATCGATCCTGCGGCTCCGGTGACAAGGATGGTCTTGTCCATGAATTCGCGGCGGATCTCATCAAGGGAAAGTTTGATCTCCTCCCGGCCTAGAAGGTCTTCGATCTTGATCTGGCGGACCTTGTTCTTCATGATCTTTCCGCCAACAACCTCATCTATGGTAGGGGCGAGCAAGACTTTGACCCCATGTTCAGTACAGAACTGGATGAGGGAGTCCTTCTCCAGCTGAGCCTCTGATTCGGTGGCGAAGAGGATGCAGTCCAAAGTGAAGCGGTCGAACAGTGATGCAAGCTGCTTGACGTCGTTATAGCCGTAAACCGGAGTGTCCGCTACCTTGTATTGGGCCGGGAGGGAGTGCGGGACGAGGAAACCGATGATCTGGTAGTGGGGCGAATCCTTGAGCCTTGACACCATGGATACGGATTTCTCCGTTGTGCCGTACACCAGTACCCGCTGGCAGTTCTGCCTTGCCTTGATCTGACTTTTGTAAATGTCGTAGACGAATATCATGGCGATGCGGACTCCGATCAGCAGGACGGATGTAAGCAGGAAATCCGCCAGAAGGGCAAGGAGTACGGTGCGGTTGACCATGGAACCGGAAACAATCACTGGCAGCATCAGCACCACCTTGACGGCAGACACCCTGAAGATACCCAGCAAGTCGCGCAGCTGGGAATACCTTATGACTACCTTATGGTTCTTGAAGATGAGGAGCGAGATGATACTTGCAAGGATGGAAGCTCCCATCCACCATAAGGCGAAACGTCCCAGGTAGAACGTCTCACTGCTCGACAGCAAAGAGACGAAAAACAGGATAAGAACGGACGACAGGAATGACAAAGCCAGGTCAATGATGAAAATGACCCTGGTGTCGAGATACTCGAACATATACTTCTTGAGCCTTGAGGGCAGCATCCTCAGAAGCCTGCCGGGCTCAGTTGATTTTGATTCCATTAATCCGATGCGTACTATTACATTTACAAAGGTAGGATATTATTTCGATTTATTTGGTTTTTTCAGTTGGATTGACTTACTTTGTAGAAGAATGAGAAACATGAACGCATACGCTTGTCTCTGTTGCACCGGTCCCGAGGACAGGTGAGGAGCATCGTATATGTATGACGCATATTCCCGAAGTGCCCTGCCGGTCCATTCCTGCAGGGCACTTTTTTATGTAAAACACTTAACAGATTCAATTATGATCAATGATTCATTGACAAGCCTGGTCGGCAACACCCCTCTGCTGAGGATCTCCGGCCTTGATGGCCAGAAGGCCGAAATCGTGTTGAAACTCGAGTATTTCAATCCCGGAGGAAGCGTGAAGGACCGCGTAGCGCTGGCCATGATAGAGGATGCAGAGGAAAAGGGCATCCTGCGCAAGGGCTCGGCCATAATCGAACCGACCAGCGGCAACACCGGCGTCGGACTGGCCTGGGTCGGTACATCCAAGGGTTACAAGGTGATCCTTACCATGCCCGAGACCATGAGCCAGGAGCGCCGCAGCCTGCTGAAGGCGCTTGGTGCGGAACTGGTGCTCACACCCGGAGCCAAGGCGGAGGAACTCCGTGACGCCACTCCCGGCAGCGTGATACTCGGACAGTTTGTCAATCCTGCCAATCCGGCGGTACATGAGAGAACCACCGGAGAAGAGATCTGGAGGGACACCGACGGAAAGCTTGATGTATTCGTCGCCGGAGTGGGTACCGGAGGTACCGTCAGTGGAACGGGCCGTGCGCTCAAGCGCCACGATCCTTCCATCAAGGTCGTGGCAGTGGAGCCGGCGACTTCCGCCGTCCTGTCCACCGGAGTACCCGGCAAGCACGGGATCCAGGGCATCGGCGCAGGATTTGTTCCCGAAACATACGATGGATCCATTGTGGATGAGATCCTTACGGTCAGCGACAAGGAGGCAGTGGCGGGCTCCCGCCTGCTGGCCTCCCGTGAAGGCCTGCTCGTCGGTATAAGTTCAGGAGCTTCCTTTGCGGCTGCCCTTAGGCTTGCCAGGCTTCCTGAGAATGCTGGCAAGCGCATAGTGGCATTGCTTCCAGATACCGGTGAGCGCTATCTCTCAACCATCCTTTTTGCATTTGATACTTATCCCACAGACTGAAATGAATATCTCCCTCAACCAGACCATTGAGCATCTCAAGTCACTGATGGCCAGCGTGAAAGATTATGTGTTCCCGGATTACAGCGAGATCAGGACGGAGAACGCCGCCTCGAATATCGCCAGCCGGATAGAAGCTGTCAGCCAGCCCGGAACGGCAGCCGCTTTCATGAAGCGGCTGCCTCTCATCCGGGAGATGCTTGCCGCGGACGTTGAAGCTATCGCGCACAACGATCCAGCCGCCTCGGACACCCGTGAAATCATTTTCTGCTATCCAGCCGTGACGGCCATGCTTTACTACCGTACGGCACATGAGCTGTATGTACTAGGCGTGCCTGTCATACCGCGCATGCTGACCGAGTATGCCCACTCTGCTACTGGGATAGACATACATCCGGCCGCCGTGATCGGGGACCATTTCGCAATAGACCATGGTACGGGTGTGGTTATTGGAGAAACGGCTGTCATAGGTAGCCATGTTACGCTTTATCAGGGAGTTACACTCGGCGCAAAGAATTTCTCCTATGATGCCGGAGGCCGTCCGCTCAACATACCGAGACATCCTATCCTGGAGGACAAAGTCACCGTATATTCCAACGCTTCCATTCTCGGCCGGGTCACGATAGGGGAGGGCTCGGTTATCGGAGGCAACGTCTGGCTCACCCATTCCGTTCCCCCTCATTCACGTATACTGCAGGGTAAAGCGCAGGACCTTAGTTTTTCAGACGGGGCCGGAATCTGATTTTTTCGACTGATTTCTTGGACATTGTACGGAAAATGGTTTACTTTGCATAAATTGCATAAGAAGGGACTTTCCCTTTTTGAAGAATAAACCATTGGTTATGAAGAGATTTTTCCTGCTTGTCACCGCCCTGGCATTCCTCCTGCCCGGCCGTGTTTCCGCCCAGACCGACATGCCTTTCAGCATGGCGGCCGGTGTATCTCTCGGCGTTATGGACGGAGCCGGAGTCGATTTGGCTTTCGGCGTCATCGACAATCTCAATGTCCGTGTCGGATATGGCCTGATCCCGTCGTTCCTCATCAAGGAGTACGGCATCGACCTTCCTGAATGGGGCAACAATCCTGCGACAAGCACCGCCATGACGGGGAAGATTCCCGGCAGCGGCAATCTCCTTGTGGATTATCATCCCGGAGGCAAGTCATTCAAAGTGACTGCCGGATTGTTCTTCGGATCCGGCAATTTCGCCAGTGTCTACAATACCAAGGCTTTGCCTGAGTCATACCACTCAGCTGGCGTCAGTTACTATGTAGACGGGGATACCGAGGACATTACCAAGTTCTACCGTATTCAGACCGATGATAAAGGCATTGTCTCCGCCGCCTTCAAGTCCGGAGCCGTCAGGCCTTTCGTAGGTGTGGGCTTTGGCTCCGCTATACCTAAGAACCGTGTTGGCGTGACTTTTGATCTCGGTGTTGAATATACCGGTGGTTTCGACCTCCGCACCGATGCCCGTAACAGGAAAGGGGACATTGAGAATATTCCTCTGACCACCAAGGGTGTCCTTCAGACGATATATGAGATCCGCGGCCACTCCCGTGAGATGTCGTATGACAAGTATGTATCCTATGTGGATAAACTCCGCGAGCTTCCCGTACTGCCGGTCGCTCGTGTCAGCGTTTTTGTGAAATTGTTTTAGTTGGTTATAAAGTGTAGTTGGTTATGAAAAGTTACCATTACCTGATTGCAGCGCTTCTGGTGCTGCCCGTGCTCTTCTCCTGTGGAGGGAAGAACAATCATACTCCCGATCCTACTCCTACTCCCACTCCCACCCCCACCCCCACTCCCACCCCTACTCCCACCCCTACTCCTACTCCTCCGGAGCCGCAGCCTGAACCGCCGATCGAGTTCCGCAGGACTATCCGTTTCGACCACAACATCATCTCTTTCAATAGTAGCAAGGATTTCATCGCCATTTATGAGGAGTCGCTCCTGACAAAGTCTGGAGATACCCGCAAGATTGTTTCTTCGTCATATACCTATTCCGATGACAACAAGACTTATGTCCTGAATGGTTTTGGAAAACTTGAAGTCGTCGATGACAAGCAGATTGCTTTTACGCCGGATGGCGGGAGCCGGAAGGTCTATAATGCAGAGACTACGCTGATCGTTGACAATGAGAAGACTGCAGCGTATCTTGTCAACAAGAGCTGGACTATCAACGAAAGCATACTTAAGTTCCGTGGTGTCAACTATTCCTTTGACGGACTGGATCTCAACGAAGTGGAGAGGATAGCGAGGGATCAGAATATCGAGTTCAAGTATCACATGCATTCCGACATGATTGCGAAAAAACTCGTATTCACCGATGCTTTGGTTGCCGCTCAGTTCAAAAACGGCGAGTGCTATGCCGCTGAGCATAATCTCCGTTCCGGCACCAGTTTCAACCTTGATGAGTTTACTTATGACCTCAAGGGATCTGCTGTGATCCAGTTCGATCCGGATGACTCACAGTGGTGCTATATCACGATCAAGACTACGCTTGACCAGTCTCCGGCCGAGGTCGTCTTTACTCTCAAGGAGATCAAATAATAGATTATAATCATTCTTTGTGCATGGTTTTTGCTTCTGCCGAAGTGAAAACCATTTTTTATACGCTATGAAACAAATATTGAAATCCTTGTGCTGCATGGCGGCCTTCGCCGCAATGCTCGCAGGATTCGGTTCCTGCGATACATCTACCCGCCAGCATCGTGGCGGTGGCATAGAGCCTGAAGTCCCCGTACGTCCCGGCGAGTCCACCGATGATCCTTACAACGTCGAGCTCATCGACGGTTGGGGAGAGTTCTATGGTGACCACTATGAGAACAATACGGACAATTATCTGATCTACCTCTATGAGGGTGAGACTGATAATGACGGTTATTTCACCAAGTCTGCTCACATGCTGAGGCTGGACATCATCCTTCCGCAGTCTAACAGCATCGCTTTGAAAGAGGGCGTTTACAACTGTTCGGACAGGGGCTCCACGTTCTCCTTCGTGCCGGCTTACATGGCCAAGGACGAGGATGGGAATCCATTCATGGATGGTTCCACACTATACATCCAGAAGGATTCGAAGCATTACAACACCTTTGCGATTACGGATGGCAGAATGGTCGTCGAGAAGTTGATAGGTAACCGTTACGACATCACGCTTACCGTCTCTTCGAACGGTAGTGAGTTTACTTTCCATTACAAGGGTGCCATCGACATTCAGGACATGACCTCCGGCTCCTCCGAGATCGACCCCAGCTTCCCCGGTGAGGATCAATACCAGTTGAAAGCGAAGGCCCTGTATTTCGGCGACGTCCAGGAGGGCAGTGACGAGTATTCGCTGTATCTGTATTATGGTGAATACCTCGACAACGGAGATTTCAAGACTGTGGGTACCGAGATGGTGTTCGACCTGTTCACCAAGATTGACGGAGGCAAGAGCATTGCTGCAGGCAAGTATACTTGCTCAAGCAGCGATGTCACTCCTTTCCATTTCCTCGACGGACTGGAGGAGGACGGGACCGTCTATCCCTCTTATGTTTACCGCCAGTATGACAATTCCGGGAACAATTGGAGTACCGAGCTTGTAACGGACGGAAACATGGAGATATCCCGTTCCGGTTCCGATTATAGGATAAAGGTGTATTTCACCACTCCTTCCGGCTCGTATTCATGCGAATACGAAGGTCCGCTCACAATCATCGACAGCCGTCAGGATACTCCGTCCGGGGATGACATCCCGAAGAATGTCGAAATGAAGAATATCACCCGCGTGGTGGCCGAGGACTGGGGCAAGGTTTGGGATGGCATCGAATGCACGGACTACCGTGACTGGATCCTGTACTTCTATGACAAGGATGCGGAGTCCACCAAGGAGTATACCTGTGTGGAGATCCTCACCGAGGAGAAGTATGACAAGTCTCTGCCCGAGGCCAAGTTTACCAAACTCATCAATCCCGATGTCGCTAAGACCACGGAGTTTGTTCCCGGAGTGATTATCGCCGGATATACTGACAAAGACCAGAATGCCTGGGGCAGCTGGTACTGCAAGGGTGGAACAGCCTGGTACGCTGCTTCGAAGGGAAGCCTCGACATCAAGCAGAAAGGCGACGGTTACGGATTTGTCTTTGACTTCGTAGATGAGGACGAGACATACGGCGGCACTTTCAAGGGTGAGTATGACGGCAAGGTTGAGTTCACGGTCGCTTCGACCCAGTCTGCGGCGGCCAGGCGGTCCGCGGGCAAGGGCTTCAGCCTGCACCGCGGAGCAACGGCGCCGCGCGCGGCTGCTCCCTCCGGGCTTTCGCGGACTGCGAGGCAGGGCCGCAAGGCTGCCGCAAAGGCTCCCGTCCATCGGGAACTCGCACAGCCCAAAGCGAAATAATTCTTGACTCGTGGTGCAAAGTCGGCGAATCTTGCTAACTTTGCACCACTTCTGTTACTGGGGATGTTTTGGTTTTGACAGCATCGATGCGGGACAGTAAGCACGTCGTGAGTCGGAAGCCCTCACGTAAATACCAGTTTCCAAAAAACTAGTTGGCAACAACAATTTCGCACTCGCTGCTTAATTTGACCAAGTCAAATTGCTTAATCCGGTCCGCCTAGGCTGCGGGCCAGACGAGTATCCCTCCGAACTTTACGCCGGTTATGGTCGGGTCAAGGGGTATCATTCAAACCGGACGCGTGGGGTAATTCCTCTGAATCCTCACTAAGACGCAGGGGATAAGCTTCAGGTGGCCCGCCTTCCGGCAGCCTGTCGCCGACAATCAAAGGACGGATAAGCGTGTAGAAAGCTCTCTTGTGCGTTGTTTGGACGGCGGTTCGAGTCCGCCCATCTCCACGAAAATCCCTCTCAGAGAACTCTGAGAGGGATTTTTCATTCACAATGTATCAATTTGTGTGACAAATTAAGACAAATATCGGCAAGAATCTCTTCCTAACTCTATCCATTATTAAAAGTTATATGCAAGCCCGAAGCCATTCATGGTTGGGCCGAACGTAAGGGAGGCGGCAATGGGCTTAGGGCCATAACGCTCCGCATAGTCGTCCAACATCCAGTCAAGTTCGCGGCGTCCCTTCACCCAAAGATGTATACCGCCCCCAAGGCTTCCGGCCAGAGCGACGGCACCGATAATTGCATGTGCGAAGCCACTATCGCAATATATCGCTTGATCTATACCATATGCCAGATACAGAGCACTTGCTGGTGCGGCAACGACAGAGAGGAATACTCCCCAGTTCTTGCTGTCTTTTGCCTTGCGGTACCGGCTGCCATAAATGGAAACTCCGATGACATCGTCAAAGGGAATCCAGCCGTAAGTGTTATGGTCGATCGTAATATTCTGACCGTCAGGATCGATGATAATCTGTTCCCTGTCCTGCCTCTGGGGCCAGCCATTATTAATGTCCTGTGCGGAAGCCAGAATCGGGGACGACAACAAGACCAAGAAAAGTATTAACTTTCTCATTAGTTTGATAAGATTAGAATGCCCAGCCGAAGCCCAGGTGTGGCCAGAATACGAAGTTGTTGCCGCCAGTATCGTACAACGTGAGGAAGCCGGCACGCAAAACGAAGCCCTTTTCGGTCACAAGCCTATAGCCAGTGCTTAGGTAAGGAATTGCTCCCATTTCGTTATGTGGTTTAGCTCCTGTCTTCGACGTATATCTGTCAGCACAAAGAATCGCACCGGCACCAAGATCGAATTTCGAAGCCCTTTTGCCAAAGAGATAGTTGATCTCCAGGGGAACGGCGAGCCTGAAGGATTGGTCATAGAAATCATATCCCGAATCGGAAACACCAACAGCCGTGATGTTTGAGTTGCTGTACCCGAAGCCCAGACCGGTGCGCCAGCCCCATCCGAAAGAACCGTCTTTGTTGAATCTGGCGTCGTAACCGACTCCGATCCCATTGGATGCTCCGAGGAATTCGAGATAGACGGATCGGCTGTTCTGGCTGTATAACAATGAAGCGGATAGAAAAGTGGCCATAATGGTCACTATTATGTGAACCTTTTTCATGAACTATTATTTTTTGACGCGAAAATAATCATGTACGCGTGCATAAACAAAAGATTGTCCGTGAACATGACATAATTGGTCACGAAGCCGACATCCCGATTGAAGAAGCATCTAAGATGACAGCAAATCCAAAAGCAGTTTCTTGGTTTCCTGGGTTATCTTGAATTGGATCTTTGCAAAGGGATCCTTCAAGAAGACCAGGGAATCGCGCCCCGGTCCGGGAGCAATTTTATCGATGTAGTCGATATTCACAATGGCCTGACGGTTAACACGGCAGAATGCAGGTGGAAGACTCTGATTGATTTCGATAAGGGAGTCATCTACACTTCCCCACGAACCGTCAGAAATGAATACGCGTGTATTTCCTTTCTCGGAATAGAAATAACAGATGTCTGATACGTTTCTGATCATTGTCTCGCGGCCCACTTCCAGGAAGACCCTGCTCCGGTATTTAACGTTATGATTGAGGATAGCCGCGGAGGTCTCTTTGATAATACTTTTGTCCGCTCTTGGCTGGAACGTCTCGCACTTGGTCAAGGCTCGCTGTAGAGCGTCAAATGAAACAGGCTTGAGCAGATAATCGACACAATTGTAGTCGAATGCTTTCAACGCATACTCGTCGTATGCGGTCGTGAACACGACCATTGCCCGGGTTTCGACCCTGTCGAAAACAGAGAAAGAAAGACCGTCATCAATCTTAATGTCCGAGAAGATGATATCAATATCGGGATTCGATGAGATAGCCTTGATAGAGTCCCTGATATTAGTGGTAACACCAACAATCTCAATTCCAGGTCTTAAGGAAACAAGAAGAGCCTTCAGCGTGTCGGCTATCGGCCGTTCATCTTCAATAATCAATGCTTTCATCATTTAAGTCTTCTAGATAAAGAATTGGAATGCCGACCTCAAATATGTTCCCATCATCAAATACCGTTACCTCTCGGTTAGTTAGAAGGGAGTACCGTTCTTTAAGATTGGCAAGTCCGCTTCCAGTACCGGACGCTTGATCTACCCTAGGGAGTACATTATTCGTGACAACGATATAATCATCCCTAAGCCTTATTTCAATTGTCAGGAGGTTTTCCTTACCGTGACGGTTATGCTTCACTGCATTCTCAACAAGGCTTTGGACAGAAACTGGGGTGACGAATCCATTTGCATACGACAGATGCGGATCAATACTAATAGAGATGCCGGAATATCTGTAATGGACCAGTCGTGCATATGCTCCTATAAACGAAAGTTCCTCTTTCAATTCAACGACAGTTTTGTTCCCGTTTACTACCAGGTATCGATAAATATTTGATAATCCTTGAAGAAAGTCCTCGGCATCATCAGGTGCTGTCTTGATAAGTCCGGAGAGAGTACTGAAACTATTAAAAATGAAGTGATTATTCGTCTCTAATGACAGGTTCTTCAACTTGGATTTCAAAAGAATAATTTCTTCGCTTTTCAGCTTATCTTCAGCTTTAATCTTTGCCTCTGTCTCTTCACGATATCGATTCATTAAGAATATGACCAGATAAGCCGTTGTAAGTACGGAAAGATTAAGATAATCCGTAAAAGCAATACGGGCAAACAATCCCTCCTTCGCGGGATAGATATTATGGTAAGCAAAACCGCAGACAAACGCTGATATGCCGTTCAAGAATGCAAGAAGCATCACTTGAAGAATCAGATTCTTCAAATTCTTCTCTTTATTCCAGAATAGCTTCACTATAAGACGGATGTAGACAAGGGACAATTCAAGGAGAATGGTGGTTTCAATTATCTGTTCACCGAAGTTCTTCAGGATCTCCCAAATCAGAGGCCACCCGCTCATCTTAATAAAAACAGGGAGATCGATAATACACCACAGTACCCAACTGAACGCAATGGAAAGGCCTAAGAGTGCCCCATGGGAAAGATGCATCTCCCGTTTTGAGGAATTATAAGACTTGCCCGTATCTGTTTCCATATACTCTGTATTAGTACTATGCAAAGATACTGCATTTTGATCAGTCTCCATTCTCTTCAACAGACAAAAAGGCAGATTCAACGTCTATTATGTCTGGTTCACCAATTATTATTTCATAACTTGGATTAAGTTGTGCATTTTTGAACTGAATTATAATCTATAATAGGAACAAACAGTATTAATTATGAAAAGAATAGCAGTAGTATTAGGGGTTATGTTGTCAGTATTCCCTATGTTTGCCCAAAGTACTATATCCTTTAGCGCAGGATATATTTTTAACGGAGGTCATGAAGTAGCACTCGAATCAGAGAATTTTTTCAGATCTGGACATAGTTATTCACTATATGGCCTTTTCGATTATCACTTCGCAGAAGAGGAATGGCTCGGTGAAGCCATTGACTGCAAAAAAGCAATGGCTGAAGTTGGTGTTAAGAAGTTTTTTCAAGTAATTGAGAATAAAATATATCCTTACGTGGGGCTTGGAATGACAGCAGGCATACAGAACATGTATCAAAGTACAAACAGAGACAGAAGCATTATTGATGAGGACACGGATCCATTCCTTTTGGGAGGAACCGCAACAATTGGATCTGAATTTATGCTGTCAGACCGAATGGCATTTCGTATCTCCTGCCGACTGAAATATGACGATTTCATGCATTACGTCCTAGGAGGCGGCCTTACATTCTCACTATAGTTCCACATATACTCAATAAACGGGGAGCGAGGTGTCTAAAGCGGAATTAATTATAACTCTTGAACATACAATGAAAAAGATCATCATACAGATTGTTTTCATTTGCTCTTTTGCGATCGGAGCAAAGGCACAAGAAAACGTAATAACTGACATACTCGTCCCCGAAATCCAGAATCTCAGCCTTCGCGAGCCGAGGTTTAGGCTCTACTCCACCAACCAACTATGGTACTACCTGGAACTTGATACCGCCACCGGAAAGGTTTATTCGGTACAGATCAGTTACGGGAACAGTCCCCGGAAGGTAGATATCATCGATGATACCTCTAAGATAGGTTCCGATGACGAAATCGTCAAAGGGAGATTTATACTCAAGGCGACAGGAGATTCACGACTGTATATCCTCCTGGACTCTGAAGACGGCAGATGCTGGCTTCTGAAGTGGAGCGTTAATCCGGAAAACAGAAACATTGAAAGACTTGAAATAAGTCAGGAGCCCTATACGTATTAACACAGCTAATTCCGCAGATTCTTTACTGACTTGTGAGCTATAACGATCTTTTTGTTATTTGAAACTTATCCTTATCTTTGCATATAATTGCAACATGCGTTACAGTAACGGTTGTTGCTAAAATTGATGCACCATGAAGTTTTACGATAGGGAAAAGGAAATGGTGGCGCTCCGGAAGATTGAAACGCTATCAGCCCAATATGCACAGATGACGGTAATGACTGGTCGTCGGCGTATCGGCAAAACCACACTCATCAAAAAGTCTTTCACGGATATACCGTTCGTGTATTTCTTCGTAGGGAAGAAGAGCGAAACGCTGCTATGTGGAGAACTGGCCGAAATCGTCAGGGAGACCCTTGGCGAAGATTTAGGCTCTTTCAGCGACTTTCCCCGCCTTTTGGGAGCGATTATGGGTATTGCCAAGCATCGGAATTTCACTCTGGTGCTGGATGAGTTTCAAAACCTTTCGCATGCACGTGAGTCCATATTTTCTGACATACAGAACGTATGGGACACCAACAAAGAAGATAGCCGGATCAACCTGGTGGTCTGCGGTTCCATCTACTCCAAGATGAAGAAGATATTTGATGACAAGGAAGAGCCTTTGTACGGAAGGGCCACCGCCCGGTTCAAGATTCGTCCTTTTAGCATCGTTACCTTGAAGGAGATTATGCGTGACAACAATCCCGCCTATACAAACGAGGACCTTCTGGCCATGTATATGATTACTGGGGGCGTCGCGAAGTATGTAGAACAATTGGTGACACGAGGGGCGCTCACCAAGGACGGGATCATCCGGGACGTCCTGTCGGTAGGTTCCTACTTCCTGGATGAAGGTCAGGAAATGCTCCGGGATGAATTCGGGAAGGATTATGGTAACTACTTTTCCATTCTTTCGGCTTTGGCGACGGGTGAGACATCCCGCGGAGAAATCAAGAGCTATACGGGAGTGGAAGCAGGGGGATATCTGGACAAACTGGAAAATGATTACGGCATCATAGATCGCAGGCGTCCCTATCTGTCAGGAGAAAAGTCCAAGAACGTAGAATACTCCATATCCGACAATTTTCTCAATTTCTGGTTCCGCTTCATCTACCGATACCGCAGTGCCGTGGAAGTAGGCAATCTGGAATGGCTCACTGACAAAGTAATGGCCGACTATGATTCATATTCCGGCCTGGTCCTTGAGCGCTATTTCCGGCAGTCGTATGCCGAGACCGGCCGCTACAACCTGGTTACCAACTATTGGAAGAAAAAAGATGGGAAGGACGAAATCGATCTCATTGCCGTCAATGAGGCCGACAAGGAACTCGTCCTGGGTGAGATTAAACGCAATCCAGATAAGATAAACCTGACCGAGGTTAAAGAGAAAGCCAAAGGGATTGTCCTGCATCACAAAAAGTGGGACATGCGTTACATTGGCTTGTCGTTGGAGGATATGTGAAGAGTCTAATGACGGATCTGTATGATTACACCATATTTGGACTGAATCTTATTCCGTAGTTCAGTATCGATGGTGTCTTTTCCGCTATAGAGGGCACCGCCCATCTCCACGAAAAAAGAAGGCGACTAAAAAGTCAGGATATCTCGCTGAGAATTGAATATTTGAAAACGAGGCTGACTTCAACCACGAATAAAAACGACAAAAATGAGGCCGGCTACTTTTTAGTCGGCCCCTTTTTCGTGGATAACAGGACCCTTTATTGCATCGGAACGACAGCGTCGAAGGTGAGGTCTGTGTCGGTGGAGTCGTTGACGAGGGTGTGCGAATGGCCTTTCGGGCAGTAATGCACGACACCGGCACGGACGGGAAGGCGTTCACCGTCACAGATGACATAACCGCTGCCGCCGGTGAAGAACATGATCTCGCTGCTGTCCTCGTGCGTGTGAAGCCCTATCGATGCACCGGGGACTAAGCGTCCCTTCGTAATGCGGTTGAGCCCATCCTCGTATCTGCGGGCAGCATAATACTTCTCACCTCCCTTGAAGTTCGGAGTGCAGGTCTCTTCTATCTTGCTGAAATCTATATTCATGACTGTAGGGTAGTTAAATGGTTTATTCTGAATACATCTTGGAAAAAGTCATGAGGCCTTCGTAGCC
>Ga0256407_10007569_pt1 | contig 16286 bp, 16 predicted proteins | sample RumenRJG_04DNA_FD_193489 | JGI IMG/M metagenome (GOLD analysis project Ga0256407, IMG submission 193489) | Bovine rumen microbial communities from Lethbridge, Alberta, Canada - RJG_04 | ecosystem: Host-associated > Mammals > Digestive system > Stomach > Rumen | place: Canada: Alberta...
CCCATATCAAATAAAGCGCCTTCTAGAGACATCTTATCAAAGGAGAATTTAAATTCTTCCATATGTTCAAATTTATGTTCAAAGATCCATTCTTCAAAATTAGAATTAGCGATAGTCATTAAATACATAATAAGAGCTTCGCTAGGATAGCCATCCTTTAAGAAATAAGAAACTGCGGCTTCATTATCTAATCTCTTAGATAATTTACGTTTATTGCCGTTTTCTCCAATTTTCATGATTACTGGTAAATGGGCGTATTTAGGAGCTTCCCAGCCTAAGGCCTTAAATAATTCTAAGTGAATTGGTAAAGAGGCAATCCATTCTTCTCCACGAATAACAGTTGTGGTTCTCATAAAATGATCATCACAAACGTGAGCAAAGTGATAAGTTGGAAGTCCATCACTTTTAAAGATGACAATATCCATATCATTTTCGGCGATTTCAAAATTACCGTGCACTAAATCAGTGACTTTAATTTTATGAATGTGATTGCCAGATGATTTAAAGCGGATAACGTATGGATCTCCTTTTAATATCCTTTCTTTTCTTTCATCATTATTCAAGTAACGATATTTCGCAAATGGACCATAATATCCTGGAATGATTTTGGCTTTTTCTTGTTTGGCTCTAACATCATCAAGTTCTTCTTGAGAGCAGAAACATGGATAAGCTTTGCCTTCTTCTAATAAGTGTTTAATTACCACTTTATAGATATCCGCTCTTTGAGATTGGATGTATGGTCCATATTGACCAACTTGATGGTCACCTAAATAGCCTTCGCTAGGGACAATATTAAATAATTTAAGTTGCTCTAATAATTGGAGACCACTACCTTCGATTTCTCTTTTAGTGTCAGTATCTTCTAGTCTTACATAGAAAATGCCATTAGAGTCACCAGCGACTTTATGACAGACCATAGAAGTAAATAAACTTCCAGTATGTAAAAATCCTGTAGGGCTTGGAGCAAATCTAGTGACCTCAGCTCCACTAGGTAAATTTCTAGGTGGATATCTTTTTTCTAAATCTTCAATACTTTCTTTTACTTCAGGGAATATTATTTCTGCTAATTCTTTATCTGACACCATCTTAGCTTTCTCCTTTTTAAATAATTCTTACAAATTATATTGCATAATCAACTAATTTTGTTATAATAATTTAGCAATTTTGAATTGCAGGCGTAGTTCAGTGGTAGAACACTACCTTGCCAAGGTAGTTATGCGGGTCCGATTCCCGTCGCCTGCTCCAAACGCTAAATTCGACTCGAAAGAGTTGTTTTTTTTATTTATTTTCCTCATTTAATTTATTAATAAATTTAATCACGCTTTCTTCATTAAGATTTTTAATGTTTTCTTTATCAAATTCTTTAATGGTCTTATTTAATTCTTTTCTTTTAATGATTTTAAATTGTTCATTATGTCCTTCTATTTTAATAGAGGAATCATTATTGATTACCACTAATCCTTTAAGAAAGGACGTATTTAAATCGTTAAATAAGGCTAATCGTTTAGCTAGATTAATATTATAGTTAATGGGATTAGCAACAATGCTAGTCCCTTTTTTATTTACATTCACTAATTCTTCGCCTTGAAATTTACCTGATAAAACACCAGAAATCGAAAAGACACTGATAATAATAATAAATTTATTAGATATCACTAAGTGATCAATTAATCCCTTATTTTTGTCATCAAAATCAATGTGATAATCATTTAATAATAAATAGTCATTATGTTCACATATCTTACTTAACTTTAGATAAGTTAACTCTCTAGCGTGTTTATTTCGATAAATATTACGGAAATATAATAGGCAAATTAAAAAAATCACTACTAATACACCGATAATAGCTAGAGAAATATATAAAGTTTGGCTAGTTGATAATAAAATCATGCCTGTATATTAACAAAAAATGACCATTAGTTAAAGGTCATTTTAATCAAATATTGTTTCCCCGTTTTTCGCAGCGTTTATAAATCTTAGTAATTCACCTTTAGATGTCTTTTTCGATATCTCTGGAAGATTATTAATATCGAAGAATCCAACATCATCAGTTTCGTACTCATGTTCTTTATTTAACTTAGTTAATCTTGCTTCAAAGATCGCAACAAATTCCGGAATAGATGTTGGAGCTTTAAATGGGGTTCTACTAGTTAGACCTACAAGTCTAACGATTTCTATATCCGCTCCGGCTTCTTGTTTACATTCATTTTTAGCAGTTTGACTTGGAGAATCATATAAATCCGCCCAACCTCCTGGAAGAGAATAGGCTTGTAAAGCAGCTTCTCTAACCATTAACACCTTAGTTTTGTCTTCATTAAAGATTATGGTTCTAACTGAGATATTTGGTGTTGGATAAATATCCCTTTGGAAATAATTAGGACGATCAAATTTAACTTCTAAAAAATCTTCTAAAAACTTGGTGCTTAAATCGTTTAACTCTTTGTAATTAGTTAAGGCATAAGGGTCTTTAGAATAAACAAGTCCAATCTTGCTGATAGATTGAACTTTGAGGATAAAATCGTAAATTTGTTTAGAATCCATTTGTTAACCTATTATTCGGTTACTCCGTCCATATAGTTTTCAAACACTCTTAAGAAGGATTCTTGGTCTACTGGATCAAGTTGTCCGTTAACCGCAAAGGAGATTCTTCCGGTTTCTTCAGAGACAACAACAGTAACACTATCAGAGATTTCTGAAATACCTAAAGCGGCTCTATGACGGCTACCATATTTACCAGCAAATGGTTTAGTAGTTGGAGTATAGAAAACACTAGCAGCAACAATTTCATTACCGTGAATAACAACCGCTCCATCATGTAAACGTGTGCCAGGATAGAAGATTGTAACTAATAATTCAGCAGAGACTGGAGCTCTAACAGCGACACCGTTTTTAATGACATCTTGTAAAGAAGTATTCTTTTCAAAAGTCATGATCGCGCCAGTTCTAGTTTTGCTTAAATTAATAACAGCCTTTTCAATGGTTTTATATAATAATTCTCGGTTATAAATCTTTTCTACTTCCATTTTTCCAGACTTCACTCTACTACCTTTAAATGGGTTAGCAAGGAATTGTCTTAAATCACCTAAATTGGTAAATAAAGTAATAGTTACTCCAACTACAGTTAAACCAACACAAGCAATAAAGACATAATAGAGCCAGAATAAATATGTAAGTAATAAAGCGACAAAAGAGATAGAAACAAATAAATATCCAGCAAGACGTTTAACAATTTTGCTATACATCAAAAATAGGAATCCATACATTCCTATAAGCAACACTAGTGTAATTATAAATTGAGCGATACCGCTTTCCCATGCAAACGTCATATTTTCTTACCTCCTATAGTCAACTTTATAATTTTACAATTATTTAAAGTGACTATCAAATTATTACTTAATTTTACTTAAATCTAGTTTCACGATAGTAGGTTCTAAATTAACCTCTTTTTTTGTGAATTTATATTTATGTTTTTTATGATATTTCACTAATTCGGTTTCTCCTTTTGGAGCAACTTTTAAATAGAGTTTATCACTACTTGGGTCATACACTCTTTCTAAATAGTGATATCTTAAAAGCATCATAATTAATCGCGATACTTTTTTAGAATTATAAGAAATTAATGTCTTATAAGTAGGAAGTTCATTAAATTTAACGGCCTCTTCATCATCTAGACCTACTAAGATTTTATATACTCCTTCTGCTAAAGGATAGAAACTATCCTTATTTAAAAGCGATATAGTTTCTATTATTTTCAAATCGCTAGTTTCTAAGACATATAAATTTCTAACTTTTTTCATAAAATCAGTTTACTGATTATGAGCTTAAACTTCAATACGAAAAAGTTTGGTGTAAACTCACTAATGTAGTAAAATATATGTGCTTATAAAGGAGATATTATATGGGAACACCTCATATCAACGCTGAAAAAGGCGATTTCGCTAAGGTTGTTTTAATGCCTGGAGATCCAATTAGAGCAAAATGGATCGTTGAAACCTATTTACATGATTATAAAGAAGTAACTAATGTTAGAGGTATCTTAGGATTTACTGGATACACCAAAAATAATAAAAGAATTTCAGTCATGGCCTCTGGAATGGGAATGCCTTCAATTGGTATTTATTCTAGTGAACTCTATATGAGTTATGGAGTGGAAATCATCATTAGAGTTGGAACTTGTGGAACATATCAACCTAATATCGAATTAAAAGATGTCTTAATTTGTGCTGGTGCCTGTACTGATAGTAATTGGATGAGCCAATATAAATTAAACGGCACATATTCCGCTATCGCAGACTTTGATTTAATGGTTACAGCCTATGAAGAAGCTAAAAAAGCAAATATACCTTATCACGGAGGAAATATCTTAGCCGCAGATATCTTCTATGATTATGATCCAAAAATCTGGAAGAGTTGGGCTGCTTTAGGCGTAATGGGTGTAGAAATGGAATCTTATTCCTTATACGCTAACGCTGCTAGATTTAATAAAAAAGCACTATGCTTATTAACTGTTACTGATAGCTTTATCAATCGCGATGAAAGATTATCCGCTGAAGAAAGAGCGTTTGGCCTTTCTAGAATGATTGAACTCGCTATTGCTACTGCTGAACATTATTGCTAATTTCTATTTGAAGCGATATATTGATTATAGAAGAACGGCTATGTGCGAATTAAGTTTCGAGTCGCCGTTCTTTTTATTTTTCCATTAATAATTGAACCAACTCTTCTTTATTAAAATTATTCATAATTTTAGATTCGGCAAACACTGTTTGCTGAATTTGTTTTTTGCTATTGTTGTAGGATGATGTTTTTGTCTTAAAATTATAAATAATTTTAGATTGGAGAAACATTGTTTCTCTTTTTTGATATACCAAAAAGAATTTTCTAAATAACTTAAGGTTATGAACAGAATATCATTTTCCAAATTCTTTAGATAATTCAATGGATAATTGATATAACAATTCTGTACCGTATTCTGCTCTATTCAATCCTTTCTGTTCTTGTTCCACTATACGTCTTCCTATCTTGTAATAGGTATATACCATAGCGACGTTGATTGATGTCACTACTCTTTGTTTGACTGAGTTTACCAATTCTTTAATTTCATCCAAGAATTTGGTGCCGATAATTGATTTTATTATTAAACCCTCCTATATATCTAAGAGGACTAAAAATCCATTTCTGAAAAAAGTTTTTTGGTGTTTTGTTTATTTCATATTAATAAAAAATCACAATTTCTTGTAACTATCTATATTAATGTCTTTATATACCAATTTTGATGCAAAGAACCGATTTGACTTTGGCGGAACCGTTTTTGAATCGATGGAACCACTCGTTATTTTAAGTCATTTATTGCAAGTAACACCAATCTCTTTATCACATCAGGATCTTCGCTATCAATAAGTAACATTGATTTTGCAGATGAATATGGAATTTGTTCTTTTAGGCCACTATTTTCTAAGGATTTAGTTTTCTTTATAAGAAGCCTATTATCATAAACACCACCAAAAAGAATATCCTCTTTATATAGCATATATTCACCCATCATCTTTTTATAGGTGACGTTTTCTACTTCTCTCAATAATTCAAGAACATATTCTAGATAATCCTTAGAGCTAGCCATTAGTGACCTCCCAATAGCCAGTTTTGTCAGATCCTTTACGAATAATAACCTCCTTTTCTTTTAAAGAAGCCAGTATTCTTTGAATCGTTCTAATGCTAATATTCAAATCTTGAGAAAGAATTTTTATTGTGGCGTTAGGATTCTTTTTTAATAATTCAAGTACTTTTTGTTCTCCACTAGTCAAATTTACACCGCCATTTACACTGCCACTACCGCGATAAAAGGTGAATCTAAAACCGTTACCTGTATCAGTATAATCATAGGTGACATCATTCTCTTTTAGAGAATCAAAAGTCCTGCCAAAGCCAGTTGCGTATTTTTCAATAGTTTCATCGCCAAATAGTACGTCAACTATTTTAGGATTAAAGGGAATTGATTCAAGTGAACCATCCGCGAATTCTTCTGGTTTAAAAGGTTTTGGAAAATGGCCAGGAGAATAAATGGTTAGTCTATTGCTAAAAAAGCAAATCTCAAAATCAGTATTGGATTTATATAGCCCGTGAGCAAAAGCATTAACCACTATTTCTCTAATCGCAGTTAATGGTATTTCTGGAACATCTGTTCTTCTAATTGAACCATCAAATTTCACCCCATAATTCATATGTGATTTTATATAGAGCATAGATTCTTCGATGCACTCAAAAATATTTCCATGGAAGACTTTCATGTCAATGAATGTATTTCTGTTTGTTCCTGCAAAAACAGCAAATTTAACAGTCACTGGTTTTTTAGATGAAAATAAAACATTGCCAGCATTGTTAAGGTTACCACTTTTATGTATAAGATGCATCTGAATTAATGCGTTTTCCTTGGTCGTATATTTAAATGGGATTCTATTAATTGCATTGCCTCTTTTTACGTAATTTTCAATAAAAGTATTGTCCACAGAATCAATTGATTCAAAAGAATCATCGTCTTCCCATTTAGAATAATCATTATTGAGAGACATAAAATAAGCATTTAACTGTTCTCTTTCCATGATTGGAGATTGTTCGTCGAATCTTAAATAATAACGGTCATATGCGCTATATGGAGGATTATCGCCACTAAAAGTGACTTCTATAAACGTTTTATCATCAGTTACTAATTCTTTTATTTCAAACATACACAAAGGTTTTATGTGCGCTCTAATTTCTTGAGTGATGGTTTTTCTTGTATCTTTTCCAACTTGCATTCCGCACACATCACCCCAATCTTTTACACCGAAATAAAGGAGTCCTTTTCCGTGTTTATTTAAAATAGCAGACATATCCATTAGAGCCTGCCTTAATTCAGAGGTTGTTTCTTTAAATTCAGTTGTTTCGTTTTCTTTTCCAAGATTCATAAAAATACCTCCAGGATTTACTATGCCATTGACATTTTTTACTATGCCATTTTAACATGGCTATGATCGTCATTCAATGAAAATAGAAAAAAACTTCGACACAAATTGTATCAAAGTTTGTAAATCCTATGGCGCGCCATGAAGGACTCGAACCCTCAACTTCCAGATTCGAAGTCTGACACTCTATCCAGTTGAGTTAATGGCGCATACCACTATATTAAACACTTTTACGTTTAATTTTTCTATATAAGATTAATAAAGAATTAATAACCATTAATACAGTTAGTCCAGTATCTGCTAATACAGCTAACCACATTGGAATAAGTTCGCCCTTTCCTAATAGGCTAGTAATAATAGCGGCTAACTCTACTCCAATTTTCACACTTAAAGCAAAGATGATATTAAAGATAGAAGTATGTCTAGCAATCTTAGCGATTCTAATTGAATCATAGACCTTCATTGGCTCATCATTCATAATCACAACATCTGCGCTTTCAATAGCCGCGTCGCTTCCAATTGCACCCATTGCAAAGCCAATATCTGCTCTTTTAATTGAAGCAGCGTCGTTAATCCCGTCTCCAATAAAGCCGGTCGCGTATTTATTAGATAGTTCTTTTTCTAAGCATTCAATCTTTTGATCAGGGAGTAAAGATGAATAATATTTTTTAATTCCTAATTCACTACATAATTTTTGAGTGTTATGTTCTTTATCACCAGTAAGAAGGACAACATCAACGCCACTATTTTGAAGCGAAGAAACTAGCTCTTTACTGCTCTCTCTAACTTCATCAGAAATCACTAAGTAGCCAATATATTTGCCATCATATACACAATAGACAGCCACACCATTTTCATCGACTTCTTCAAACTCGATTTCATATTCATTCAAGAGCTTAGAATTACCAATTAAGACCATATCACCTTTATATTCAGCACATACACCTAATCCTGCTAATTCTTCAAAATTTTCGCTCAAAACACTGCTTTTTTTAAGTTTTGCAATAGTTTTTCCAATCGGATGATTACTTAAAGATTCTACGCTAGACATCACATCAAGTAAGAAATCTTGCTCAACTCCAATAGGAACAATTTTACTAATTTCAAAGACGCCTTTAGTTAAAGTTCCGGTCTTGTCAGTCACTAATTTTTCCATACGATTAAGTTCATCAATATAGTTAGTGCCTTTAAAGACAATACCATTTTTACTGGCTAATCCTAAAGCTGCAAAATAGGCAAGTGGAACAGAAATAACAATCGCACAAGGGCAAGCTACTACCATCATTTTAAGACCTAAGATAACCCAGTCCTTCCAGTTATTAGTAACGGCTCCTCCAATAATAGCGACAAGTAAAGAAGCAATAAAGACAATTGGGGTATACCATTTAGCGAATCTAGAAACAAATTCATCGGCTTTAGACTTTTTTGCCCCACTATTAGAGATTAAATCAATAATCTTGCTAACTGCAGAATTTTGATAAGTTCTAATAACTTTTAAATTTAAAGTGCCTTCTTTTAATAGATAACCTGAATATAATTCCATTCCTTCTTTTGCGCTGACTGGAACAAATTCACCAGTTAAACTAGAAGTATCAACTTGTCCGTCTCCAGAAATAACTACTGCATCTACTGGAATATATTCTCCAGCGGTGACCACGATCATATCATTGACGTCAAGCATTTCGGGAGAGACTTCTTGAATTTCTCCATTAACTAATTTAGCAGCGTGCTCAATTCTTAAATTGACCGCTCTAGCCACAGCTTCTTTAGATTTATTAGTGGCAATGCCTTCAATGATTTTACCAACTTGATATAAGGTCACAACCATCAAAGCTTCCATAAAGAAGTGAGGTTCATGAGCGATTATTGCCACAATAAATGCACCTACAGTACATAATGTAATTAATAAAGATTCATCAATTGGATTTTCTTTATGAACAATATGAAGAATTACTTTCCAAGTAACATCATAAGTTAATAAAACAATACCAAAAGCGTATAAGCCAAGTTGAATATAGAATTGCTCATGAGTTAACGCAATGGAGCACACTAAGATAATAGTGACACCTATTAATACTCTAGCTAAGGTATACCAGAAGTCTTTATTAAAGATCTTATATCTTTTCTTTTCTTTGGTCGCATCTACAATTTCAATTGGATCAGATTCCACTTCAGCAATTGATTTTAAAATTTCATCGATAGTTAATTCTTTATCTTTATATTCAATAAATAATTTATCTTTAGCAAAATCGATTACTGCATTATTAATAGCAGGATGTTTATTTAAATGCTTCTCACTTTTAAGCGCGCAGTGTGCGCAATCAAAACCAGTAATATGATAACTTTTCTTAATCATGATGTTCTCCTTCTAAAACATGTTCATACGTAATTTGTATGATTTGCTTTACATGTTCATCTTTTAAAGAATAATAAATCTTTGTGCCTTCTTTTCTTGCTTTCACAAAGTCTCCATCTTTTAAATCTTTTAATTGGTGAGAAACTAAAGACTGACTACAACCAATTTGTAAGGCAATATCATTAACGCATTTTTCAATTAAATGATGAGGATCACTACTAGAAGTATCTAATTCATCTAATAGGCAAAATAAAATTTTCAGTCTAGTCGCATCCCCTGCTAACTTTAAGGTATCTTGCATCTTATTTATTACGTGTTCATTGATATACATAATTGCTTACCTCGTGTATATTATATGAACATATATTCATATTTGCAATAATAAAAATGAACAATCATTCATATTTATCTCATTGTCCACTTTTTTCTATATAAATCTATATGATATTAATTTATCTTTTAGATAATTTAATTCTAATTCAAAATATGGTTCATTATTTAATAATTTTTTAAGAAAGATTTTATCTCCTTCCCATAATTCTAAGGAGAATAAATCACACTTTTTAATCCATTTTAATGTCCCTTCATCACATTCGATGAGTTCACCTTTAAAATCATTAACAACGTATAAATGCATTAGTTCGGATATATCATCATAATTAAAATGAATTAGCCCTTTTTTACTATAAGAAATTACATCTAGACCTGTCTCTTCTTTGATTTCTCTAATTAAAGCGTCTTCTGGAGTTTCTTCTTTTTCTAAATGACCTCCAACCCCGATCCATTTATTAGCGTTAATGTCATGCTTCTTTTTGTTTCTTAAAAGCATAAGATAAGAGTTATCTTTTTCTATATAGGCTAAGACAGTTTCTTTAATTTTCATCATCGCTCACTAGCCAAGAATCCTATAAATATTACTTACTATATATTCACTTAACGGTGATGTAACATATGATAAGCCCTTGACATAATACATACCCATAGTGTTTTTAGGGAATTTAAGAAACCAAAATTCATTGTTAAATATAATTCCCTTCTTTTCTCCTGCTCTGCCACCATATTCAAGATTGCGAGAACTTAATTTAGCATCACTAAAATCAATCATTTTTATCACAAGCAATATCTCCTAGTAAGTTTTTTCCACTCACTCTCGCGAATGATGTGATGTGTGGTTTCTTTTTTTCCTTGCGAATCAATTGCATCTGCTAGATTCATATATAGTCCATAATCATCTAAAATATCAGCAATTTCTGCTTGCTCTATTAAATCTTGCATAGTTTTTGACACTTCGAAATCAATCTCAATATCATTATTGATAAAGTGGTATTTACGATTTCTATAAATGTCTTCAAGAATCAGATTAGAAATATATTTATTAACATTATCGACTTCGCTAATCTTATGCATCAACAGTCTATCATCTTTTCTAATTCGAACTTTGATGTCTTTGTAGTTGTTCTTAACGAATGTATTTATATATTTTTGTTGATTAAACATTTTCGCTTCCTCGATAATATAGTATTACATATGGGTACAAATGTAAATATGGATATATACAAAAAAGAATTTTGGACATTAATTAATTATTCTAGTAAATGGCCACATACTTTACCTCTTTTGCCAGAACATCAAATCAATTTTCTTGATTCTGGTGAAATGTTTATATTTAGGAAGCTTGATATCAAAAAGTCGCACCATTTCTTCTGCGGCATCGGTTTTTAATAAATTAGTGTAGAAATTAACGACTTTTCTGTAAATCTCAACACATTTATCGATTGTGACATTATATGACCTTGGAGCGTCTATTTTTGCATTAGCTAAAACATACTGATCCCAAACCGGCATATCAGGATTCAAAGTCGCAAGCATTTTAGATGAAAAGGATGGCTCAATAGTTCCTTTAAATGTATAGACCTTTTTAATAATGTCCTCAAAAGACACTGTCTTGCCTTTCAATGATTCCATGTAAGCGTAATATTTCTCAAGAAATAACTCTTTGCTTCTTCTAATTCTATAGAAACCAGTGAATCTCTTTTGGAATTCTTCATCAATTGAAACATCAGTCTTAGTAAACTTAGCCATTATAAAGTCATACTTGGCTGCACCAATAGCTATGTTTTCCCAATTAAACTCATTTGAATTAATCATGCCTCTAATTTTATTACAGAAGGCTTCATCATCTCTATCAGAAAATCTAAGTTTAGATTCTATTTCTTTTCCTTCAAATTCTATATCAGCAATATATTCCCTAATGTGTTTCATGAAAAAATGGTAACATGATTTTGATATTATCAAGTTACTTAGGTGGTTACTTAGGTTGTATATTTTGAATATTATTCAAATAAGTCTAATAACAATGTCTTTTTTAACATTTTATTTCCAACAATGAATTTATTTCGATGTTCTTCTAATAAACTTCCATAAAAAACGATAAACGGCATATTTTGAGTAGTCATTTATCGTGTTTTTTTAATTCTGTCTTTAATGTAAGCGATAAATGCGTTAATTCCGACTTTTTGTACGCGATAAATGCCTAAATAGCACCATTAATTGCACCTTTTTGCAAGAAAAATCGATTCATTAATTGCGCCTTTTTGTAAGATAATTATTCACATATAAAAAGCTCCTTAGATTAAATTTAAGGAGCTTTTTCATTAAGAATGGAAATGCCAAACGCGTGGAATGGTTTTTCCTAGAAATCATTATATCAAATAATAATTTTTTAATTATTTAGTGTCCAATGGTCCATGATGACCACCACTTGAGATGGTGTCTTTTTTTGATTATTCAGCTGTTTCTTTAGTAGAAAAAATCTATTCTTTCTAATGCGAAAGCCACCCAGTTGAGCCTTTTGTCATACCGTTCCACTTTGAATTCATGGACGTCATATAATCCGCTCATTATTATATCTATTGGTGCAAAAGTATTGTTTAGTTTTTAAGTAGATTTAATGGGATAACAAATATACCATCAGGTCTTCTAAACGCCATGCCATTTGCCACCACAATCGCCATAAATGAAGGCTTAGTATATTTAGGATCTAATTTATCCATGAATTCTTTTAGTTTCTTCGCGGCATCTTCAATTAATTCTTCACCACCAAGTTTTATTTCAATTGGGGCCCATCTACCATCTTCAAGATGGATGACAGAATCACATTCTAGACCATTCTTATCTCGATAGTGTTTAACAGTCCCGTCTAATGTTTCAGCGTATATTCTTAAATCTCTGACCGCTAAGTCTTCAAAGAATAGGCCAAATGTATTTGCATTAAGCAACAAATCATTAGGAGAAATGCTTAATGCTCTACAGGCGATAGAAGTATCAACAAAATGCCTTGTTGGAGTGGTTCTAATAGTCGTGCTGCTTCTTAAATTTGGACACCAGGCTTCCATGTCTTCAACGATGAACAATTCCTCAGCGATATTCAAATAAGAATCGAATGTCTTAATATCCATAGTACTACGACCATCATTTTGAAGATCTTTTAAAATAGTTGAATAGGCAGCTTCAGTAGAAATGTTGCGCGCATAACTCTTTAATAACATTTTTAAGTAATCTGGATTCTTGTTCTTATATTTTGGATTCTCACTATTTTTAAAATTAAATAGTCCATTGTAATAGTTTTTTGTGACATCTAAAGATACTTTTCTATTTTTCATAACGGACATAGGCCAACCACCACGGCAAGTTAAAAAAGCCATGTCACTGAGTGAAAAATCATCATTTTGATAAAAGAAAGATAAATCTGGTTTATCAAATAAATCCGCTAGCGAGATAAGACCTTTTGAATCGCCCGACTCATATAATGACATCGGTCTCATTTTTAAAGGAGCAATTCTTCCAGCACCAGAATGATGAATTTTATCTGTATCAGCAGGGGTTGCACTTCCGGTTAATAAGAATTCACCAAAATCTCCGTCGTCATTAACTTGCTTTCTCACTAAATCCCATATTTGAGGAACTGTTTGCCATTCATCAATCAGATGTGGTTTTTCTCCAACTAAAGCAAGTTTTGGATCTGCTTGAACAATATTAATAATATCTTCAGTAATAAGTTCTATTTTGCTTTTTGAAAATAGGCCACAAGTAGTTGTTTTACCACAAAATTTAGGGCCTTCAACCGCAACAGCGCCTGAAGATTTTAATAATCTTTCAATTCTTTTTTCAATTAATCTCGGCCAATAATCTTTCATAACAATTATCCTCATCTATATGGTATCTCTATTAAAAATAGTTTTCAAGCAAATTACCACGATTGTCCAATTTCGTTTCCCATAATTGTCCATAGTAAATTCCTAGAAATGTCAAGGGGAATTGCAATCTTATAAAAGAAAGAATCATAACTTTGATTCTTCTTTCTATCTAACATGAAACGAAATGGTTATCTGAGGTTGGGGGAGCAATCGAAAAACAAACATTACGGAACAAGTCGAATGGTTTTTTTGACTAAAAAATTGAAAATCAATGATGACAAAACTATTAAAAGCGCATAAAAACAAAAGGAATGGCCCTTTTTGGTAACCATTCCCGTGTTCGCTAATTATGGAGCACCTGACGGGAATCGGACCCGCGTATTCAGCTTGGGAAGCTAACGTTCTACCATTGAACCACAGGTGCGTGCTTAATATTTATATTATAAATAGATTACGAATTCAAACGTAAAGATTTAAACTTTTCTTTTGCCTCTACACTAAATCTAAAAGAATCGCATATTTTAGAAATGGTTTTTAGTTTTAATTTTTTGTCGTCTAAAGTAGTTAATAGATTAAATACCTCTTCTGGATAATTAATCGCAATGCTTTGAAGTAACCATGCTTCTGACATCATCACCATATATTCATCATTCTCTCTTAAATGTTTAAATACATTCAATATTTTTGGATCATTATAAAACTTTAATCCAAAGATATAAGAAAACCTTCTTGTATATAAATGCTTGTTGTTATGGTGAGATAAAAAGAAATCCCAATATAAATCAAAACTACATTTTTTAAGGCTATTATTAATCGTATCTGTTATTGCCCATGACTGAGCGTATTTAATATTTTTATCTAAAAAATCTAATTGTTTTTCAATAGTCTTACACCTTTTAAGACCAATTCCAAAATAGATAAAATCTATTTCTAAGTGTTTTGATAAGACAAATTCTTCTAGTTTTAGTTCATTATCAAAAGTGTGTTCTTTTATAATGCTTCTTAAAACGGGATTCTTCACTCCGATAGTGATATAACCACTATTAGAGAGGCGTCCAGCAAATTCAGCGTGTTTATTATCTCTAATAGAATATAAATAATCTAATAATTCTTTATAAGTCATAACTCAACACTATTATAGCAAATAAAAATCCCCATCATTAGGGGATTTAATAGGCAGTAAGTTAATCTTGGACTTTGAATTTCTTAGGTTCGTGGTACCTTGTCGAATCGTTTCGATTTGATAAGGAAAAAGAACCGATTTTTATCTTTACAACAACGAAAAATAATAGGAAAATGAAATAGGATTTTTAAACTTGGTCTGAAGGTTTTACATCATGATGATGCAAAGACTTAAAATGATTATGGTGGTAATCAAAAGTTTGAAAGTCCTTTTCATTTTTTCACCTTCTTTCAAAATAAAAGTAGTCCTCTTGGACCACTATTGTTATTGATGAAGAGTGAACTGGGTGAGTTCAGGCTCATTGATATGGAAGGACGTTTTTTTACTATTACAAATTATTTGAATCTATATCTTTGATATAAGTGATGTAAAAAAAGACGATTTCAAATCGTCTAATTTTGTATTTTTATATTATATAAATATATAATATAATTTTCTTTTTGGTGGGTACTGACGGGATCGAACCGCCGACCTTCTGTACGTCAAACAGATGCTCTCCCAGCTGAGCTAAATACCCAACCCACTGTTATCTAACAGCGATACATATTATATCTTTAATATAAATAAAAAGTAAATACTATTTTTAGAAAAATAAAAATGGCATTAGCCATTTAAATTTACTTGCTGGTGCCGACTATCGGAATTGAACCAACAACCTACTGATTACGATTCAGTTGCTCTGCCAGATTGAGCTAAGTCGGCAACTAAACCGCTTTATTCTAACGAAGTATATTTTTTATTTCAATATTTTATTTATAAGAATATATCTTTATTTTTATATTAGACTCTATTATGTAAACATAATAAAAAAGATACAAAAAGCGTATCTTAATTATATAGATTACAAATTTGCGTAATCCATGAAATAGGAGATTTGAATAGAATATTGGCCTTCATCAATGAAGTAATCACCTGTTTTATTATAAATACGACCTAATGCATCTCCCATTTCGTTCTTGTTTGGAGTTTCAGTTCCTTCATAACATCTTACTAATAAAATGTTATTAATTCAAAAAGAGGTTAGTTATATTATTAATGAAGGCAAACAAAAATGAAGATTCAAAAATATGTTGATAGCTTTATTTCTTTTGAAAACAAAAAGATTGTTTTAGTTGGTGGAACTTCAGGAATCGGATTAGAACTATTAAAACATCTAGTGTCTTTAAAAGCGCAGATTATTCTTTTCGCTATTGAAAAAGAATTGTCTGAGAAATTAAAGGAGCAATATAACTTATTAGATGTCTTTTATTATGACCAATCGAGTTTTGAATCAATTGAAAAGGCAATTGATGAATTATTAGACAAACATAATGACTTTACCACGATTATATTAAACGCTGGAGTATTAGGCTTATCACATATATTAGATAACGGATACCCTGCCACAATTGGAATTAATTATATTGGTAATCGCTACTTCATTGACTATATATCTCCAAAACTTAAAAACAATGTTCGCTTTGTTATCGCTGGATCTTTTGCAGCGGGACTTTTCTTTAAAAAGAATTTAGTTTTAAAATCTGAACACATATCAACATTTGACCAATATAATATTTCTAAAGCTTATTTAGAGGCATATTTCTATCATTTAGCCACAACGAGACCATATC
>Ga0256407_10007572_pt1 | contig 16284 bp, 10 predicted proteins | sample RumenRJG_04DNA_FD_193489 | JGI IMG/M metagenome (GOLD analysis project Ga0256407, IMG submission 193489) | Bovine rumen microbial communities from Lethbridge, Alberta, Canada - RJG_04 | ecosystem: Host-associated > Mammals > Digestive system > Stomach > Rumen | place: Canada: Alberta...
CTGAAACCAGCCATACAGTTTACAAGATATTTGAAGATCAGACAGAATCATCTTTTTGGGACGATGATACAAAAGCAACATGGTATCTGTCTGATGGGGAAACTCATACATATTATCGTTCTGTAGCTTATAATGAGTACCGTACATTTGATTTTAAACAAGGGCATAACGCATATCTTGCCAATTACAATCTGAATTCACCGATACAACTGAGGTTTGTTTATACATCAAGCGGTCACAGTGACGTGGATATTTCGGGAAATTACTGGGGAACAACTAACCCGAAACTTATGAAACTTCAGTGCTATGATGCAGATTGGGACGTTTCTCTGAATGATTTGATACAAGAGCCTTTTTTAACACTTGAAGATGATATGTCGGATATATACCCGTTTGTGACGGAGGCATATCTGACAGACGCTGACGGCAACCGTACAGATACCGTGAACAGCGGACAGAATGTAACCATGCACGTGAAATTCAATCGTGACATGGCACAGGATATACAGCCTATGATAACTTACGGCGGAAGCAGTCCTTATACAGACTACACATTAAACGGCAGTTGGTCAAGTGCGAGGGAATGGACAGCACAAATAGCGATTAATCCTTTTATTGACCTGGGAAAAATGTATATCCGTGTGAAAGATGCAGTCGCTGATGATGACAGATGGCTGAAAACAGGAAACGATAAAACAAGATTTTTCTTCAATATTGAGAAAAGCTCCGCACAGTCAATGGCATTACAGGGCAATGGCGATATAGGTTTTAATAATCTCACATGGATGCAGGACGATTATGAAACCCTTGCAGGATATAATCTTTACAGAAGTACATCTTATGACAAGGATATTCCGCTTGCCAAACAGGGCTTTGTAAAGGTGAACAGGTCTGTTATATCTTCCGAGGAATGCAGTTATATTGACCGTGACGTTGAGCAGGGTGTGGATTATTACTACTATTTCACGGTAGCCGATACGGCTTTCAAGGAGTCTGCACCGTCAAATGTCATCATGTGTACGCCTGTTGACAGCGAAGCACCTGTTATCTCACATAAGCCTGTTAAAGCAGCTGTTCCAAACAGTCAGCTTGCGATAACAGCAAATGTTACCGACAATGTTACAGTAAAAGACGTATCTCTGCATTACAGGACAGTCGGAAATGAAAGCTATACGGTTGTTCCGATGAGAAATACATCGGATAATGCCTATCGTGCGGTGATTTCATCTTATGAAGTAGGTGAACAGACGATAGAATATTATATTACAGCGAGTGACGGAACAAATACGGCTTTTTACGGTACGGAAAATGAGCCTGTACAAATTTCCGTAACATCGGAACATCATTATGATAACGGTGTCATTACGGTTGAGCCGACCTGCACGCATACGGGAGAAAAAATTTATACCTGTGCAGACTGCGGAGAGGTTCGCAAAGAAATTCTCCCAAAAACAGAACATATTTTCAACGGTGGATGTATTAAAAAAATGAATTCCTGTACGGAGGACGGTATAAAAATTTACACCTGTATCAACTGCGGTGAAACTTATACGGAAATCCTGAAAGCAACGGGACATGACTACAAAGAAACGGTGACAGCTCCTACCTGTCAGAAACAAGGCTGTACAGAGCATATCTGTCAGAACTGTGGTCATGTTTACAGGGATAATTTTACTCCTCAGACAGACCATCATTTTGAAGATGAAACTGTTTTGCAGGCAGGCTGTCTTGTTGACGGTATGATAAGGCATATATGCAGGGACTGCGGATATGTTTATGTGGAATTTGTTTCAAAAACGGGACATGAATTTGAAAATGAAGTAATAGCTCCGACCTGTACAGCACCCGGATATACTGTGCATACCTGTAAAAACTGCGGATATTCCTATTCCGATACTTACACAACTCCTAAAAGCCATCATTACGATGATGGTGTTATTCTGCAAAGTCCGACATTAACATCAAACGGATATATCATGTACACCTGTCTGGAATGCGGTACAACTATCAATCAGATCGTACCAAAGTTGAAACCCGATAGTCTGAAAAATCAGTCTGTGATAAGTTCCGATACGGTCAAAGCAGGTGATGAGATTGTTTTGACTGCAAAGGCAGAGGGTGGTATCGGAGAATATCGCTATGCGGCATATTATAAGAGTGCCTCTTCAACTTCGTGGAAAACGATACAGAATTTCAGCAGCAATGCAAATATTTACACTCAGATATATCAAAAAGGCTCTTATCAGATATGTATAAAAGTAAAAGACGGTGCAGGCACGATTGCAAAAAATTATTATGATATAACTGTATTGCCGTGCGATCCGCTCAAAAATGTTTCGGTTATTTCATCTACTTCCGCAAATGTGGGAGAAACGATTACAGCAAGATGTCTTGCACTTAATGGAACAGGCAATTATAAATATGCAGTATACAGTCAACTGCCCGGAAAGAATACATGGACTACCATAAAAAATTTTGATGAAGATTCCATTGTGGACATGACATTCAATAAAGAGGGTGCTTATAAGGTCTGCCTGAAGGTGAAAGACCAGAGCGGTACGATTGCAAAGGTATATTATGATATAGAGATATCGGACAGTGCTTTGAAAAACTTGTGCGAGATTTCCGAAAAAGATATACTGCGTGGTGATACCGTGACGATTACTGCCGGAGCGGAATCGGGTTCGGGCGGATATAAATATGCTGCTTATTATAAAACCTTGGATACGTCATGGACACAGGTACATGGTTTCAAATCGGTATCAACGATCGATATTGAATTTGAAACATCGGGAATATATGAAATTTGTATCAAAGTGAAGGATTCAAAGGATACGATAGCAAAGAAATATGATATTATCAATGTAAGGTAACCTGTTGTGCCAGTAAAAACGCAAAATCAAGTTAATTGGCTGTCCCAACCCCTCCGTCAAAAATTGACGGAGGGGTTGGCAGTCGAAGAACTAAGTTGGATTTCTTTAATATACTGGCACAACGAGTTAAATATTTTCAGTGGATATATATATTTCAATGAATTTTGTCTGAGCAGAAATACATACAGAGTGCCGACGTTGTAAAGCCGTCATCGATTTTATTCTGAGAAATCCATTGTTTTATTTCATCGGCTGAAAGAAATTCAATATCTGTTATTGCTTCATAGCCCTTTTTGAGTACGGGTTCGGTTACTTCGCAGTAAAAAACATCGGCACTGTCGGCGGAAAGTCCGCTGTTGCTGACTGTATTTCCGAGAAACACCGATGAAATGACTTCCGAACCGAGTTCTTCCATAATTTCTTTTTTGAGATTTTCTTCTGAAGTAAGACTTTTTTCGCTGAAGCCTCTCGGAAAAGCATACTGAAATTTTCTTGTAGCGTGTCTGAACTGTTTCAGCAGGACGAATTTGCTGTTATATACGGGAATGCTGACAATTGCCCCTTTTTTGACAGCAGGAACACATCTTTCATATGTAAAGCAATATCCGTACAAATTTCGTACAAGGTCAACAATAAGCATGTTATAAGGGCTTTTATATACAATGCCTATTTTTTTGTTGTTCTGAGTTTCATATTCCTTTATTTTTTCAATATCGGTTTCTATCATGAGATTTTCGTTTTCTGTGAAAAGCTCGGGGCGTTCTTTCATTAAAGTAAAGTATTCTTTAAGGCTGTCAGTCATTTTTATCATTCTCCAGTATAATATATTTGTTTTCTTTGAGGGCAGAGAAGATTTTATTGTATGCATCCTTGCTTGTTTCGGATATTTTGCCGTCAAACAGGCACTGAACCGCAAAAAAGGGTGTTTTGTTTATATCGGTTTCGGTCACGTCCACGCATACGAATTCAATTCTCAATGAGCTTCTTGCCTTTGAGAAAGTTATGTTGTTTTTATGGGGGATTATTTTGACAACATCACTCCTGCCGTTGTATATTGCGGTCAGCTTGTATTCTCCGAAGTGATATATTACGGTAAGGCTGCCTTTTTTCAGTATCCAGTGGTAGTGTTTGTACAAATCACGGCATTTTGCGAGAAGCCTGTGGAAACTTGTCCATATTTTTCTAATATCGGAATAGTCTATTTCATTAAGACTCGCCCTTTTGCGTCCCGAATCTACCATCTGCATATATTCATGCCACTGAGGCATTTTTCTTATTTCGTTAAGGTCTGACATATCCAGCATTGTGTTTGTGGGATAGCAGACATCTGTTTCAATGAAGTCGGGAACAAATGTCATGACAGCACAGTAAAGCTCGCCTACTGACAGCAGACGCACATTTGAATCGGGATTTATTTCGGCTGACATTACGTTCCAGAGTTCGTCATCATAATTTGAAACAGGTCTTACACCGATTGCATACGGGAGATTGAATGAGTAGCACAAATCCACTACCTGTTTGAGTTCAGTGACAAAAGGTTTGTTTCTGTCGAGAATGCCTTCATTTACCTTTGTACCGTCAAGTGTGATATATGTTTTGTAGATATCTTCCCTGTTGTAGTTTTCGAGATTGTTTACGGTATTTTCAAAGTTTTTGAATATAATGCTCATTCTTATATCTTTCCACACACTTCTGAAAGAATTTCTTTTTTCATTGGGGATATTGAGGACATCACAGAGCATTTTCAGCCTGTTGGCATCATCTGCAGCACACATAAGCATATTTCTGAACTGTGCGGCAAGTCTTATATCGGTTTCGGATTTGTTGTTTTCGCTGCTGTTCCAGTCAAGCCTTATGAAATAGAAACTGTGTTCACTGCAGAGTCTTTTCCATACGCTGTGGGCACTTTCATCATAGTCAAATTCGGGCAGATTATCGACAGGAGAATCCTCACGGAAAAGAAAAACAACTATTGAACCGTTCTCCATAAGCTCACAGAAAGCCCTGCCTGTTTCTCCCTTATCTGTATAGAGGCTTATTAAGGCATCGGTGTTGAAGACAGAAGCACGGTTTATGATAAGCTGCCAGTTGTGAAGCAAAGCCCTGTATATCTCATTTAGCTGTGCAATTTCACGCTTTGCCCTAATAATATCGGAGGAGAAACCGTATTTTACATAGTTTTCATCTGATATAAGTTCGGGCGGACACCATTGATTGTCCATACACATAGGATAAACGGCATTTTTGTCGGTTTCGCCAATTTTTACTTTGTGAAAGTGAATACCGTTAATTTCGCATTCGTCGGGACGTGCATAGGAATAAATATAATTATTTATTTTCATTACATCGTCCCTGTCATCAATAAGGCTCTGTGTATCCGAAGCACCCATTCTGAGCATAAAGCTGTTATTTTGCTGTTGGGTGAGATTGCGGAAATCCTCCGACCAGAGGGAACGGCTGAGGAATACATTCAGAAATTCAAATGTTATTCCGCCGTATTTGGGTACGGAGAGATACTGAAGTCTTGAAAAAACTTCGCTGAGTTCGCTGTCGTTTCCGAAAATATAGTTGATCGGAACGTACTCCAGAACGACAACTATTATTTTGTAGGAAGGGTTTTCACGGTTTTTCTTTGCGGCATATCTGAGTTCACGGATAACTTCATCACGGTGATGTGCGACATTTGAGAGAAACAAAAGAAATCTGCTGCTGTTTTCCAGACGTTCATCAATTGTTTTTTTTCCAGTCATCACCGGGTTCGATGGCGTTGTCATACCAGAATCTTATGCCGGCACGGATCATATAGCCGAGAATATATTCCACACTGAGTCTGTCGGAATGTGAATAACTTATAAAAATATACGGTTCATTTCCGTTGTAATTCACTAAGACACCACCTTTTTGTGATTTTTATTTCAGATATTTTAATTATATATTATGGTATTTTTAAAGTCAAGTGTGCAAAGTGATGATATGTAAGTTGAAAAACTATAAATGAGCAAATCGGAAAGTTACACAAAACTTGCCTATGCGACTGTCGCTGCATTTAACCTCTCCGTCATTTCGTCACTGGCGTGACGAAATGACACCTCCCCTAAAATCAGGGGAGGCAAGCCGACTTTTTGCCTTGCGGTCAGCTTATGACTTGCGGAAGTCACCCTTGCCTCTTCTTCGCAAGGAGAGGTCGGGACTTTCAGATATTGTGCAGTTTCACGAAAAATTTGAAATTTGCTCATTTATAGTCCAAAATATAAATTATTTTTATTGACGATTATTGATTTTAATGATAGAATTTTAGTAAAATTGAAACCGAAAATGAAAAGAAGCTGATATATATGAAAACGGTATTTATTTCAAGCACATTCAAGGATATGCAGGCGGAACGTGATGCTATCAAAAAAATTACGCTTTCAGCTGTGAACACTGCCGCAAGAAGTCATAATGATGAATTTGATTTTTGTGATTTGCGTTGGGGCGTTGATACCGCCGAAATGGAAACAAATGAGGGTTCTAAAAAAGTTCTGGAAGTATGCCTTGATGAAATTGACCGCTGTCAGCTGCCTATGGTGGTGCTTTTAGGCTATCGCTACGGCTGGATTCCCGATGAAAAACTAATCAAAAATGCTGCTGAAACAAAAGAAATGCAGCTTGAAGATTTGCAGAAAAGTGTCACTGCACTGGAAATTGAGTATGGGGCATTCAAGAATTGCCGAACATTATACTATTTCCGTGAGATAGACGGACAGGCTCCCGAAGATTATCAGTCGGAAGATAAGGAACACGCTCAAAAATTGTCGGCACTGAAACAGCTTATCTATGAAAAGTCGGGCGGTAACATCAAGACTTACAAATTGAAATGGAATGGCAAAGGCTTTGACGGTACGGAACATTTTGCCGAAATGCTTGCAGAGGATATTAAAACCATGCTCATGCCCGAATGGCTCGAAAATGACAAACTTTCACCTTTACAGCGTGAAATGCGTGTACATGAGAAGTTCATTTCCGATAAAAAAGACGTGTTTTCCGCACGCTCAAAAGAGGCGGAAGAACTGGAACAGCGTATTCTGAAACAGCCCGTCACCATCATGAAAGGTGCAGTCGGAAGCGGTAAAAGTACACTTTTCAGCAAGCTTGTCACGGAGCTTCAAAAGACTGAATGGAAAGTTCTGCCGTTCATATCGGGCTTGACCAATCAAAGCAACGATGCACAGGATATTATTGAGAATATCATTGAATTTCTGGAAACAGAATTGAATGTGTCGGAGCATTACAGAGATGAAAAAGACCGTCAAACAGGCGAAAATATCCGTCATACGCCTGAGCAGTGGCGTGAGAAATTGGCTGAAATGTGTGCAAGGTACACGCAGGAAAAACATAAAAAACTGCTTATCATGATAGATGCAGTTGACCAACTTTCACAAAATGATCAGCGTGACGAACTGCATTTTATTCCGTTTAATGTCGGTGAAAATATTCATTTTGCCATGACATCAACGCTTGATTTCGATACACGTTCAATGGATTTTTACACGCTGAAAGACATTGATGAAGATGATAAAAAAGAGGTCATCAACGGCACGCTGAAACGTGTTCACAAACAGCTTTCAAAGAATGTTGTGGATAAAATCGTCAGCTTAAAAACGTCTGATAATCCGCTTTATATCTCACTTTTGGTGCAGAGATTGGTATTGATGGACGAGGATGACTTCAGAATTATCCGTGAACTTGGTGACGGTATGCCCGCCATTGAAAAACATCAAATCGACATAATAAGCGATTGTCCCGATGATTTGGACGAGATGAGTGCGGAATTACTGCGTGTTGCGGCAAAGGGCATTGATGAAAAGCTGGTTGCAAAGGCAGGCGAATATTTAGCTGTATCAAGGTACGGCTTGCGTAAAAGTGACCTTGCGGAACTGTTGGGCGAGGACTGGACAGAGGTAAAATTCTCTCACTTCATCAACTTCATGTATGATTGTTTCATGGTTCGTGATGACGGTCGCTATGACTTCACGCACAAGAGTATCCGTGCAGGGTTTTTGAAGAAGTGCGACAGGGAGAAACTCAACCTTGAAATATTCTCACACTTAAAGGCACTTCCCGACAACGATCCCGTGCGTATTGCAGAGGTGGTCTATCACGCCATACAGGCAGATGACAAGCGATTTTTCATTGATTACATCATAAAATATAAATTTGATGACGATACATCATACATAAGTCAAGCTGCCCTTGATACATACCAGCAGTGCATTTCAGACAAGGGCAAATGGATATGTGATATTCTCAGAAACTTTGAATTGTTTGAAATTGATGATGATACAACTAATTTCATCAACTTCATCAACTTTGAATTAAATGAGAAGTTCACGGGCAAACTTTACGAGTTATACATACAGATTGATATTTTGACAGCCAACAAGCAATTTGCCGAATATGCAGACGGTCAACTTCAAACAAGTGACAGCAAAAGAGATGTATCTTTAAGTTACAGTTTTTTAGGACAAGTATATCAAAATGTTGGCGGAAAAGACAATTTACAGAAAGCGTTGGAACTGTATCAAAAAGATATGGAAATCTGTGAACAGCTTTCCGCAAGCGAAAACACAAGTTTAAGCAAAAGAGATTTGTCCATTAGTTATGAGAGGGTAGCCGGCATATATGAACAGCTTGGCGGAAAAGACAATTTACAGAAAGCGTTGGAACTGTATCAAAAGACTTTGACAATGCACGAACAGCTTTCCGCAAGCGAAAACACAATAGATGCGTATGACGACTTGGCATTAAGCCTGTATAAAGTGGCTATGCACCCCTACACCGACACACAAAACAAAAAGAAACTGCTGGAACGTGGCGTGCAGGTGGCAAAAATGCTGTATGATAACCTGCCGAATGAGAGATACAAAGCATTTGTCGAAGGGTTTGAAGAAGAACTGAAAAATATGGGCGAATAAGTAATATTGACAAAATGAACTGTAAAGGGGGCTTAGACGTGAAAATTTTTTTGAGCTACGGTCACAATGACCATACAAAATTAGTGGATATGGTGTTTGATGCACTGCGTAAAGAACGTCATTAGGTCTGGAAAGACAACCGTTATGAAGGCGAAAGCGGAATACCTGCCGGTGAGAACTTTACAAAACTGATATATGACACCATAGATGAATATGATTTCGTCATAGCGTTTGTGTCGGAAGTGACAAAACAAAGAAAATATTGCTGTGATGAGCGAAATTATGCCTATGACCATAAAGATACCCATTACATACAGATACGCCTTGACCATACAAACATGACTCTCGGAAATTCAAGAAGTTATGTGGATATGTCTGAGGTCGAAATGCCGAACGGTGAGATAAATATGGGCTTTTTCAATGAGGGCATGAGGGCAATTCTTTCGGCAGTGCGTGATCCCGAGAGCTTTTCAAAAGGCGGTTTAAGACCTTGGGCAAAGTTTGAAGCACATCTGAGAGTGCAGGGGGCACGGCAGTATGATGAATTCATAGAACTTCCGCAAAATGATGATTATGTCGGGCGTGAATGGCTTACTGAAAAGTGTAAGAAATGGGCGTGCGATTCAAATGAACCTTGCAGGCTTTTTGTGATATACGGTGAGGCAGGTTCGGGCAAAACCGCATTTGTACAGCACCTTTCAACAGACCGTGAACTTGTGCGTTCTGTTCATGTATGCATATATGACCGCCCCGCAACACGCTCTGCAAAAAATACTTTGAAAGACCTTTCCTTTGTGCTTGCCAAAAACAATGACCGTTATTATGAACGTCTGAAATTCAGAGATTTCAGCAATATAGACAAACTGACGGAAGACGGTTTGTTTGAATTTCTGTTTGTTGAACCGCTGAAAGATGAAACCGAAAAATATCTGATTATCATAGACGGACTTGACGAACTTGACAGCATGAACGGCTTTGAACCGCTTGTAAAGATATTCCGACAGTATGCTTCACGGATAAATCCGAATATATCGTTTCTTGTCACGGGCAGACCTGATGAAAATATCTGTGAAAAACTGCGTACCGTGAGCAAATATGAACTTCCGCAGGTCTTTCTTGATAAGAATTCAAATGCAGGCGATTTGCAAATGTTTATTCAAAACAAACTCAATGCGATAGGCATTTACAGTGATACACTTTCGGCAAAGATACTGGAAGCGTGTGACGGCAATTTTGAATATCTTTCACTTTTGTTTAAAGAGGTCATGGAGGAGGGACTGGAACTTTCGGAAAATATAAGCCTGCCGAAAGGTCTTTACAACCGTTATACACAGTACCTTGACAGAAAACTTGATGAACAGGGCTATAAATTCAGCAAAGAACAGCGTTTGCTTTTGTCGGTTATTTGCACGGCTTATGAAGCTATGCCGTTGTCACTGCTGGCGGAATTGACCGAATTTGATGAATATGACGCAGAGGACGAACTGCTGAAAATGGGTTCGCTGATACGTCATGTGCAGAACGGTGACGGAGAAATTTATATATCCCTTTTTGCAAAAGGTTTCCGTGATTATCTCATATCGGGAAGCGTCAGGAAATACAGCGTTGACATAAAAAAGGGTATCAAGTGCATAGCCGAGTTTATTCTTGCAAATTGCCCGACAGAAAAGGAACTTGCAAAATATCCGTATCTTTGCAGGCACGGCTATACATATCTTTTGCTGTACTATGAAAAAGAACCCGACAGGGTACAGAATTATATCTCCACCCAAATCACGCAAAATCACGACAAGGCTTTTAATCATCTTGCCGATGCCCTTGGTGACGGCGGTGAAACGGCATTAGATGCTTATTTCAGCATGAAAAAGGCAATAGACAATAATTATTATGATGCTGTGAATGTATTGCAATACAGGAGAGAAAAAACAGTTTTGAAGAGGATAGCTTATAAGTATAAGCAAATAGGCAACGAGGCAGATTATTATTGGCTTTTGGCAGAGATTGAAATGTTTGAACCATCTCCGCAATCGTATGAAAGAGCAGATGAAATGTATCGAAAACATATAGAAATCAATGAAAAAGGATATGGAGAAAATCCCTGCTATGACAGCAAGAGAAGTTTGTCTGTTTCTTGCTGTAATTTAGCGGATATGTTGAGTATCCAATGTACCGAAGAAACATTGAAAGAAGCGGAACAGCTGTACAGAAAATCTATTGAACTTGCTGAAGAGAATTATCAAGAAAATCCTTGCCATGACAGTAGAAAAAATTTATCAATTTTATATAATAATCTTGCCTTTTTGCTTGAAAAACAACAAACCGAAGAAACATTGAAAAAAGCGGAACAACTGTACAAAAAATCTATTGAACTTGCTGAAGAGAACTATTATGAAAATTCCCGATATGAAAGCAGGAGAGCTTTGTCAATTTTATACAATAATCTTGCCCTTTTTCTTGGAAGACAACAAATCGAGAAAACATTGACAGAAGAGTTGTATAAAAAATCTATTGAACTCGGTGAGCAAAACTATGATGAAAATCCTTGTTATGATAGCAGAGCTAAATTGTCAATTTCATGCTGTAGTTTTGCCGTGTTACTCGAAAAACAGAAATCTCAACAGCTATTGAGAAAATCAGAAACACTTTACAGTAAAAGCATCAAACTTAATGAACAAAACTATTTGGAAATACCTTGCTATGACAGCAGAAAAAGGCTTGCCGTTTCATATTTTGGGTATGGGAAAATATTACTGTTACTTAATAAACCGGCAATATTTGCTGAAACATATTTTGTCCGATCAACAGAGATTTTAGAAAATCTTTATCAGGAAGTGATTGATGAAAAATTAAAAACTATGTTGATAACAAGATATATACGACTTATGGAAATGGTCGGTCAACAAAGTATACCGGAATATGAGAAAAAAGCTGAAAAGTGGAGAAAAAGACTGGAAGAACTGGAAAAATAAATGATATATACCGAACCTCTCCGATTGGGACTATATGCCCGAGCGGAGAGGGGTGTTTTATGAAGGTAAATTGTCAAGTGAATTGCAGAAACTGTAATCAATGAAAAATGATTCATTTTGCATATCTATTACACAATATCTCCATAACTTTCATTTTCAGATATTCATAGCGTTTTCTTTTTTCCTCATTGGCAAAATGTATTTCCCTTGACTGCTTTGTGCATATGCTGTAATCAAGAATTTCATCACCAAATTGTTCGCTTGTCAGGTCGAAAATGCAGTTTCCGACTGCATTAAAGCAGTGATAATTTCCACCGGGACGGAGTATTCCATAAACTTCACCGCCGAAAAAATCCTGTATCAAAAATGCAGTGACAGAACACTGTCCCATAGTTTTATTTTCGGCAGACCATTTATTTCTCAGTCTTGGGGCACAGGTTTCAGCACACCAGATTTTTGATAAAATATCATAGTAATCCGAAGGGAAAAGACCGTTTTTGTCCTGTACATCAGCAGATTCCCAACCATAAAAATGATATTCAGACATTATATTTTTTCCTCCCATTTTTTTAATCGTTCAAGCCCGTCAAACAGCATAGACTTCGGCAGGCAATATTCATTCTCAGAAAATTTTTGCCGCCCTTGCCATAATGACTTCCTGCCATAAGATACAAACCTGTTGTTTTTCGGATTTCAGCAGCAAGCCTTTTGCTGTCCATGTTTACAGACGAACAATCAAGCCACAAAAGATATGTTCCATCTCCCCAGACAAGCTTTATCTGAGGTATTTCCGTTTTCAAATATTTCTTGACAATCAGTTTGTTTTGATAGATATACTCATTCAGTTCATTCAGCCATGCTTCGCCCTTTGTAAAAGCAGCGATTGTCGCTGTTGATGCAAATGAATTCGGCATGGAAATTTCGTCTTTTTCAACAGCCTTTTCCAATTTATTTTTCAAGTTACAGTTTTCCGCATAAGCTGCCGCTGTCTGCAAACCGGCAAGATTAAATGCCTTTGTAGGTGCAATAAAAGTAATGCTGTTATTCCTGCATATATCCGATACAGCGGCAAACGGTGTATATTCAACTCCCGGTGTCATGATATCGCAATGTATCTCATCTGAAATGACAACTATACCATATTTCCAACACAACTCACCGATTCTTTCAAGGTCATCTTTATTCCATACGTTTCCGGTAGGATTCTGCGGATTGCTGATTATCATAATATTTGCCGAAGAATTTTTCAAAGCATTTTCGAGCTTTTCAAAATCAATGCTGTAAGCCTGTCCGTTATAATCCATTTCAACTTCAAGCACTTTGCGACCATTTCCATCGATACAGTTATAAAAATGATTGTATGTCGGGGTAAGCATGACAATATTATCTCCGGGGACGGTAAAATGACGTATCACCGAAGTAATGCCCGGCACAACTCCCGAACAGAAAATCAAATTGTCTTTCCTCATTTCAAAGTGATGACGTTTTTTCCACCAACTGATATAGGCTTCATACCATTCATTAGGAAGTTTCCCATAGCCGAAAACAGGATGTTTCAGACGTTCCGCAAATGCTTCCACTATTTCGGGAGCGGCAGCAAAATCCATATCCGCTACCCACATAGGCAATTCATTTTCTGCTATATCCCATTTGAAAGAGTCTGTTCCTCGTCTGTCGATTATCTTATCAAAATCGTACATAACTATTCCCTCACTTTGCTTTGATATTTCCTATCTCCGTGTATATCAGTTTTCCGTTTTCTCTGTGCGAGTGCATCAGCGAAAATTTTTCAACTGTCATTTTCACATTTTCCGCTCTCAATGCTTTTATATATTTTTCCTGTTCGGAAAATATCTTTGCTTTTCTGATAATCGTTATATGCGGATTAAAAGGCTTGCGGTCAAACGGTATATGTTCATTTTCCAATGCTGTTCTGACACTTTCGGCAAGTGACATTAATTTGAAATTCCTTTTCAGTCCAACCCACAGAATATCGCCGAAATTGCCTATCGTTTCTCCAAGTGATATTTCAAACGGCTCAAATTCAACTTTACTCAATGCTTTCATAACCTTATTGGGACTATTATATTCACCTATAAATGCAAGTGTCAGATGAAGATTCTGACAATTTGTATAATTGCCCGTAATACGATTTTCTTTCATTTTATCCTGCAAATCTGTCAGACATTTTTCTATTTCGGGACTGAATTTTACTGCAACAAAAAGACGCATTTTGTTTTCCTCCTTAATCATCATAAAAATATTATATATCACGGTTAATGATTTTGCAATAAAAAGCCTGAACTCAACGTAAAATGCTTGATTTCGGAATTTTGTATAGGCAACTGAAAGTTGCTTGGCTGAAATAAAAAGATATGTTATAATCAATATAAGGAGGCGGTTCTATATGGAAACAAAAGAAATCATTTATGAACTTCGTACAAAAAACGGATTATCTCAGGACGCACTTGCGGAAAAGGTCTTTGTGACACGTCAGGCGGTTTCCAGATGGGAAAACGGTGAAACTGTTCCCAATACGGAAACTTTGAAATTGTTATCAAAGCTGTTTGACGTTTCGATAAATACTCTTTTGGGTTCACCCCGTCAGATGATATGCCAATGCTGCGGTATGCCTCTTGAAGATACGATTATTAGCAAGGAAAAAGACGGTTCACTCAATGACAGTTACTGTAAATGGTGTTATGCTGACGGAGAATATATGTACAGTGATATGGACGACCTTATCGAAGTATGTGTCAGAAATATGAAAAGTGACAAACATTCCGAAAATGAAATCAGAGCGTATCTCAAAGAGATGCTACCAAAGCTCGATTACTGGAAAAAATACAAAGAACTCGACAACGGAAAATTTGAAGAATTCAAGAAACAGCTTATCAATGAGATAAACGATTTGCATATTGAGGGAATACCGAAACTTGAAAAATTGAATGCCCTTGTCGGCAGTTATGTCAATTTGGCATACAGACTTCCCAACGGAAATACAGTGAAATTCCTTGATGACAATGCCACTTATCTCGGAAATCAGCTTGAATGTGAATTCGGTGGAAACAGATGTTTCGCCATACTCGCAAACATGGATTTTATTTTAGTATGCACCTATGAAGAAAACGGGAATAACCCCGAACTGTTGATATATAAAAAAAGATAACAAAATGGAACAGGTCGCCTGTTCCATTTATGTATTCAAGGTAAGCACCAACGCAGAAAATATTTTCCTTGACGGTCTGATTGCTGTCGGCTATAATAAGACGAATAAAGAATTTTGAGGAGGCTGCAAAATGACAAGGAATGAACTTCATGTTTTCGTGTCCGAAAGCAAAGGCAATGAAAATAATATATGTCAGATATATGCCATTAAAAACGGTATCACGGTTTATAATGATAATTGGCATGGTTTTGAAACGGACAGTGCCATGAATGTCATGTCTGTGACAAAGGGCGTTATGGCTTTGCTTATCGGAATGGCTCTTGATAAAGGGTATATCAAAAGTGTACAGCAGAAAGTTTTGGAATTTTTCCCCGATTACACCGTAAAACGTGGTGAAAAAGCCATATATGATGTTACTTTGGAACATCTCCTTACAATGACCGCACCGTATAAATACCGTTCTGAACCCTGGACAAAGGTTTGTACATCTGATGACTGGACAAAAGCTGCCCTTGACCTTCTCGGTGGCAGGTCGGGTATTACAGGAGAATTCAAATATTCCACCCTCGGCATACAGATACTTTCGGGAATTATCGAAAATTCAACAGGCATAAAGTGCATAGATTTTGCCAATCAATATCTTTTTGCACCTTTGGGAATACCCGAACATACAATTCACGGTGACAGTTCAAAGGAAGATCAGTTTGATTTTCTGATGAACAAATCTCCACGCAAAAATGAATGGTATTCCGATCCCAAAGATACAGTCACGGCAGGCTGGGGACTGACTTTATCAGCGTTTGATATGGCAAAAATCGGTTTGATGGTCCTGAACGGGGGAATATATAATAAAAAACAGGTTCTTTCAAAAGAATGGATAACCAAAATGACCTCGCCCATTATACAGTTAGGCAGAAATTTCGGTAATATGTGTTATGGTTATCTCTGGTACAGACCTCATAAAGATAAAACTATATATGCCGCTATCGGTGACGGCGGAAATGTGATATATGTCAATGCCGAAAAAAACATTTCCGTTGGCGTGACAGGTACATTCAAGCCGAGAATATTTGACCGCATTGATTTTATCGAAAATAAAGTACTGCCATTGCTTTTCGATTGACGTATGACAAAATCCCGAGATCAGCGTAAAATGCTTGATTTCGGGATTGATTTTTTATGGAAATATTATAAGACTATCCAATTATCCAAAAACTGCATTTGTGTTTCTGTATGAAACCAGTGTTCGCCGTTTTCCATTACCGTCAACTTGCAATTATATTTTTCGGCAAATGCAGTAATCGTCTCATAAGATGTGA
>Ga0256407_10007575_pt1 | contig 16279 bp, 17 predicted proteins | sample RumenRJG_04DNA_FD_193489 | JGI IMG/M metagenome (GOLD analysis project Ga0256407, IMG submission 193489) | Bovine rumen microbial communities from Lethbridge, Alberta, Canada - RJG_04 | ecosystem: Host-associated > Mammals > Digestive system > Stomach > Rumen | place: Canada: Alberta...
CCATAGCGAGTCTGAAGGATGACAATAGGAGGTACATCGATGGTTTTAAGACTGCAAGAGAAAAGGTCTTTTTAATAAAAACTGACTATGAACAAATGATACAGTCTATTTTAGACTTATAAATTCCAATTTAGCTTATAGTTATGACAGAATTTGAAAAGATGCGCAGTGAAGAGTTCTATGACTTTACAAGTGAGGAATGTTTGGCGAGTTACTATAGGGCAAAGCATATATGCGCAAAACTACAGACCATGACCATCGAGGATGCGGATTACAGAAAGACGATAGAAGAACTGATTCCCGGTATTCCCGAGTCATCCACCGTCTCACCACCATTCCATTGTGACCATGGTCATGGCATAAAATTGAGTGAGAATGTGTTCATCAACTACAATGGCACGATGCTCGACGGTGGCATAATCAACATTGGTTCCAATACTCAGGTTGGCCCCAATTGCCAATTCCTGACTCCGAACCATCCTATTGACTTCATAGAACGTCGCAAACCCATAGAGCGATGTTCTCCAATAACCATCGGTGAGGACTGCTGGTTGGGAGGCGGTGTTACGGTATGTCCAGGAGTGACCATCGGTGACCGTTGCATCATCGGAGCAGGCAGTGTTGTAGTGAAAGACATCCCTTCTGATTCAATAGCTGTTGGCAATCCTTGCCGGGTTATCAGAAGGATAAATACAAATCAATAATATGTCCAAAGACAAGAACCTCATATCAATATTTTTAGCAGTATATGACAATACAAGAAGCTATAGAAGCCCGTCATAGTGTTAGGGCTTACAAAGACCAGCCATTGGCAGATGAAGTGGCCAGACGGTTGGAGAAAGAGATTGCCGTGGTCAATCAAAAAGGCAATCTTCATGTTCAGCTAATCCGCAATGAGCCGAAGGCCTTTCAAGGAACAATGGCTAAATACGGGAAGTTCCGTAATGCCAACAACTACATCGTCATGGCAGGGAAAAAAGCCGAAGACTTAGACGAGCGTGTAGGCTACTACGGTGAGCATCTGGTATTACTGGCTCAGACGCTTGGCTTGAACACCTGCTGGGTAGGTCTCAGCTATTCAAAGGTGCCAGGAACGTATGTGCTTGACGAGGGCGAGAAGATTGCCTGCTACATTGCCATTGGCTATGGCGAGACACAAGGTGTAGGTCATAAGATCAAGACCGTCGAGAAAGTGAGTAATGCGTCTGACACTACTCCTTCATGGTTCCGCAAAGGTGTTGAAGCAGCCTTGCTTGCTCCTACTGCCGTGAACCAGCAGAAGTTCTCGTTTGAGTATGTAGGTGTGAAAGACGGCCGTCATCAAGTGCGTGCCATGAAAGGATTCTCCATGATTGGATATACACAGATGGATTTGGGCATTGTCAAGTACCATTTTGAGATTGGTGCCGGAACGGAAAACTTTGATTGGGTGTAAATTAGTATGTTGAAGAAGATTATCAACCCTTGGCGCAACAATCCTCAATACCACTGCTTCGGTTGTTGCCCTGACAACCCGATAGGGCTTCACATGGAGTTTTATGAGGATGGTGATTATATTGTGAGTACATGGCATCCCAGCACCCACTATCAGGGATGGGTGAACACGATGCACGGCGGTATACTCAGCACGTTGATTGATGAAGTGTGCGGCTGGGTAGTAACCCGCAAACTTCAGACCAGTGGCTATACTGTACAGCTGAATGTAAAGTTCCGCAAGGCTGTTCCTACAACGGAACCGGAGCTGACCATTCGGGCAAAGGTTATCAAGCAAGTACGGAACCTGGCCTACATCAATGCGGAGATTATTAATTCAAAAGGTGAAGTATGCAATGAGGGTGAGGCCGTCTATTTCCTGATGAACCAAGAGAAAGCCAAGGAGATGGGGTTCCTTCATTGTGATGTAGAGGATGTTTCCACTTCTGTTGGCATTGATTCATAATAATACACGATGGGCAAAAGCTATCATCACTGTCCTTTCCACCCTGAATCAGATGTATAATGGTTATGGTAAGGCATCATTCGCTCGTGCTATAGGTGTGTACGCTGGAGCCTTGGGCAGAGGGCAGATAATTGATGCCCCACCAGCACATCTGCAAGAGGACGAAAGAGACGATGAGCATCCAGAGAGCAAGGCGCTGTCGATGGTGTGGAAGGTTACGATAGTGCACATAGACAAGATAGGCCAGCCAGGTGATGGCCGCCCACGTCTCCTTGGGGTCCCACGACCAGTAGTGCCCCCATGCCTCCTTGGCCCAGAGAGCACCGAAGAGCATGCCAATGGTAAGGAAGGCGAGGCCTACATAGACGAGATTATCGGTGATGTCTGATTCTTCATCAGTAATGGGCTGATGAGTGCTTTCCGTTGTTTTCTTTTTGATGAAAAGTAGATAGACGGCCATCACCGTAGCTGCACCAAGTACGGCGTATGCGAACATATAGACAATGACGTGAGGGGCGAACCAAGGACTCTGAAGGGCTGGCATCAGCGTCTTGTCGTGAATCTCAGGCTTGAAAAGGTTCACGCAGATGAACACCAAGGCAAGAATCGTGGAAAACGTGAGTATCCATTTGTATTTCCATCGCGAATAGACAATGATACCCGCCAATGGCAGGAAGAACGAATACCAGAGGCGTGTCTCACCCATTGTGCGAAGCGGCGGACGCTCCATGGAAATCCACATGGAGAGAATAAACGAGAAGAAAACGACCAGTCCGACGATGGTTGCCGTATAGGCCAAGCCGGTCTTTTCTTTCCATGCCGCCCATGCTCCTATAGCCCAAAGCAGGATGGCTGCCATCGCGAAATAAATAAACTGCTCCCAACTCATGCGCGTCTCCTCCCTCCAATAACAAACATACAAACCGCTCCCGCCAGCATCATGTAGATGCCCGTATATACCAACGGCAACCATGGATCGCTGACGAGTTCTAATATCGAAATCTGACTCTCGGCACCCATCTGCGTGTCGTAGCCGTATTGATAGATTTTCCAACCGTCCACCTCGTAGGGCTTGTTCACGTCAACCGTGGTCTCGATGTTCTTGCCCGTCTTGGTCAGAATCTGAATCTCTGAGGCAAAGCGCTTGGGGCTTCCGTTGTCGTAGGTCTCCATAATAAACTTCTTCAGTTCAATGGCTATCGGCATTTCCTTGACGGCTCCCTCCTGAGTCATTGCCCGCCATTCAGGTTCACCAACGGCGGTTATCATTTTTACGCGTTGCATGTCGGCATTGCCAAGCGTGGCGGTAATAAGGGCTATAAAGAGGCCCAGATGGTTCAGCAGGAAAGGCACGTCGCGCTTCCATGAACTCAAGTGCATCAGCCGGCGTAGGATGATGACTCCCAGAATGACAGTGATATACACATAGATAAGTACGAACGGCCAGAACGACAGCATATTGTTCAGCCAAGTGCCGTTTACTTGCTGTCGCGTCAGCCCCATGATAATGGTCATCACCACGGCATAAACCATCGCTGGGATGGCAGCCTGATACGTCGACATCCATTGGAAGGCATATACTTTCTTGCGCAAGCAGATCATCGTTGTTAACAACACAAAGAATCCTGATAGCACAATGCCGTTGGCAGGCCAGGCAAACGCATCCCACACTACAGGGCCGACACTCAACTGTAGTGCCAGTCCTGCAATGATAAGGCCTCCTCCAATGAGGAAGCCTTCTTTCATATTCCAAGGTTTAGTCCACATATCCAAAGACATTTGCTGCAAAGGTACAACAAAAATCTTAGATTTCAATTAATTTGCCTTTTTTCTTTGCTTCCTCAATCCACTTGGGTTCGATTTCCTGTAGGAAGCGTTTCTTGTTATCGTTCAGTACCTTCATGTCGAGACCGATGGCAGCCTGAGCCTTTGCCTTGGTGCTATAGTCAGGCACAGGGATGGCATCAGTATGCCCATGCTTGGCAGCAACGCGGGCAATAAGCAGGCGGGCCTGCTGGGCATAGTCAACCGAATGAGAGAGTAGCCGCACCACCTCTTGCGGTGCATGGAAGGTTGCACCATGAGAGGCGATGGCATAGTCCCAACGCCACTGGCTTTTTCGAAGCAATGCCTGAATGGGAGCCAGCTCAGCTTCGGTAGCACCCTTGTCGATGATGAACTTTGTCTCGAAGTGGGCACGGGCAAGCTCCTGCTCGGCACGGGCGCGCACCTCGTTACACTTCTCCTGGCGCTCATACACATTTTGCCGCAACACTTCTGCATCCTGACGGTGACAGGTCTGGCAGGTGCGGTCAATCTTGGCCAACGGAGATTGTATCTGATGGTCAGAGAACTTCACGCCGCCTTCCTGCTTATAGGGCATGTGGCAGTCAGCACACGACACGCCGCGCTGGGCATGTATGCCTTGTTGTGACATCTCCCAACCGGGATGCTGGGCCTTCAGAATCTTGGTCTTCGACAGCGGATGGATGTAGTCGTAGAAACCAATTTCGTCGTAATATGCCTCAGCAGCCTCGCAGGTCAGCCCCTTGTCGTGCGGGAACACCAGATAGTTGGCCTTGCCGGGGTTCTTCTCGTCGTTAGGTTTGATGAAGTAGTACTCCACATGGCATTGGGCACACACCAGCGAGCGCATCTCCTGCTGTGTGGCATTTTTCACGTTCAGGCCCCGACGGGCAAAAGCCTCGTAGAGGGCAGGACGTGCAGGACGCAGGTCCATCGTACGCGCATCGTGGCAGTCGCTACAACCGATGGGGTTCACCTCTTCGGCACCCAGCTCGCTCCACTTCTTGGCATAGAAGTTAGCGGGGTCCATGACCGATTTCGAGGCGCTGAGCTCACGCATCATTCTTGGCACGTCAGGACCCTTACACGTCCAGCACGTCGCTGGCTGCATGTCTCCGGCAATAGAGTCGGGCGTAATCTGAATGCCTGGATTGCCTGTGCGCAGAATCTTGCGCATGTCCTCCAAGGCATGCTTATGCCCGCGAGGGGTGTTGTAGTGGCGCGAGAAGGCATAGCCAGCCCACAGCACCACCATCTCCGGACGCTGTTCGAGTACATCGACCTCTTGCGACGAATTGTACTTCGACTTGAACGTGGTGTCCTCTGTCATGGCCCATGTCTCGTACTCACGCGGATAGTCGGCCTTGAACTTCTCGTTCTGAGCCACTATCGAGTCCTCAAACACGGTGCGTTTGTTGTTGAATACGCTGACCACCTCGGCCCTGCGTTCCATCAATGAAGAAACGAGCAGCCCTAACAAGAACACTACAATCATTGAGCCTCCGAAGAGTGCCCAACCTTGCCATTTCTTTAGTTGCTTTGCCATAATATCTATTTATTTTAGTTTCAAGTTTCAAGTCTCAGTTCATCATCTTCTGAAGCCATCCCGGCACAGGCGATGGGGGTAGGGGAGTCACCCCCTCGGCTCCAGGTGTTGCCATCAGCGAGTTCATGCCACCGTGGGGCACATTACGATGACAGTCCCAGCACGCCTTGCCGCCTTGGGCCTGCTGCTTCATGTAGCCCATGCGCCCCGTCTTCACAAACTCCGTGTTCAGCTGTTCGTGACAGCGTATGCAGTTGTCCATTACCACCTGACCCGTCAGCGTCTCGGCCATCGGAGCCTGTCGTTCTGAGTGCATCACGAAATAGGCTGTGTGCTTCAGTCCGTCCATCGCCTTGAAACCATACTTCAATGCCAAGTTCTGGTGGGGCACATGACAATCGTTGCACGTGGCGCCATTGGACTGCTTGTCTATTCGTCCGTGTGAAGAGTGGCTCCACGTGGCGTAGTAGGGTGTCATGATGTGGCAGTTGACGCATGCCGACGGATTGTCGCCAATAAAATAAGTATGCGCCCTGAGCAGATACATAAACAACCCGCCGAGTCCGCATACCACACCCGCCACAAGCAGCAAACCTACTTTCTGCCTGTACGAGAATTTATCTTTTAGTGCTAATATCTTCTTCCAGCTCATCCGTAGATTATTCAAATATGCTACAAAATTAGTCATTATTTGGATATCTGGTGGCAACAATTGTTACCCCATCCATATAATAATTGTTAAATTACGGTTTTGTTCTCACTTTTTCCTTACCTTTGACCTACCTAACTAAAATATCTTTATGGACATTGATACATTACAGGGGCTGAGACGATGCCCGCTTTTTAATGGGCTGACGGAGTCGGAGATTATTGACTTGATGCATATGGTACGTTATAGGGTCGTACGGTGTTACAAGGGTGATATTCATGCCATGGAAGCTACTGCTTGCCAATATGCCGACATCATTATTCAGGGTGAGATGGTGGCAAGTATGATGGTTTCCTCCGGACGTATTATCAGGGTGGCAGTCCATCAGTCGGGGAAACTTCTGGCCCCAGCCTTTTTCTTTGCTTCAGATAACCAATACCCCGTCACCATCGAGGCTACTGCTGATACCACCCTCTTTCGTCTGATGCCTGCCGATCTTGAAAAGATTCTCAGCCATGACCCGCGACTGATGATGAACTATATCAAGATGCTTTCAAATGTTGTTTCTCATCTGACCAAGAAAGTTCGCATGCTCTCCATGAGTGTACGGGAAAAGGTGATGCATTATCTCGAGGAGCAAATCAAGCTTCAACAGTCGAAAGATGTTCTTCTGCCTTTCTCCCGACAGGAGCTCGCTGACCATTTCGGTATCCAGAAATATTCGCTGCAACGGTGTCTGTGTGAGCTGAAGCAGGAGGGCGCTATCCTCGTTGAAGGGCGACATGTCAAAGTCCTGTCGTTGTTGTAGTCTATCATAATCCCTATGGTTTTTTTAAATCATAACAAATAAGGATTGCAGAAATGAAATAATCGTTGTACCTTTGCACCCGAATTTGAATATTTCAAGATTCATGAATAAGAAAATATGGCTTTTGTCCTTCGCTATTGCCTTGGGGGTGCAGATGCAAGCCCAGAGGCAGGACGACATGCGGCAGACTGTGGAGTATCTGGCTTCGCAGGAGCTGGGTGGCCGCTATCCAGCTACTCATGGCGATACACTCGCATCTGAGTTCATCGTCAGCCAGCTGCGCAGCATGAAACTTAAGCCTATAGTCAAAGGCAAGAAGGTAACTGGCTACTATCACGACTTTACTTACGGGAAGAACGAAAAACGCACCACTCATAACATCATCGCCGTGATTCCCGGCAAGGACAAGCGACTGAAAAATGAGTATATCGTCGTAGGTTCGCATTACGACCATCTGGGCATGGGCGGAGAAGGCTCAGGCTCGCGCCGTCCCGACACGTTGGGCGTTCATCCGGGTGCCGACGACAATGCCAGCGGCGATGCCCTTGTACTCCAGTTGGCCCGTCATTTCAAGAAGACAGGCTCTCCGCGTAGCATCATCTTCGCCTTCTTCGGAGCCGAGGAACAGGGGCTTGTAGGCTCTAAGTTCTTCCTCGACTGGATGAGGCACGATGATACTCGGCGCATCAACCTACCCGATAGTCTGAAAGGCATCGTGGCTATGGTTAATTTAGATATGGTTGGGCGTATGCGCGATCACTCGATGAGTGTGTCGGGAACAGGTACCAGCAGCGGTTTCAAGGCAATGGTCGAGGAGGTGGCTCAGCAATCAGGCGTGCGCGTCAGTTGTATCCCCGACGGTTATGGTCCCAGCGATCAGGCTTCGTTTGTGGCAGCCGATATCCCTGTGCTCTTCCTCACGACGGGCGGTCACATGGAGTATCACACGCCAGCCGATGTGCCTTCTACGTTGAATTACGACGGTATGCAGCAGACGCTCGACTTCTCGAAGCAGCTCATAGCCTGTCTGGCAGCTCTCCCCGAGGCACCAGACTATATTAATGTGCCCAGCACCCAGACCATGAAGCATGCCAAGTTTAAGGTCACCCTTGGACTGATGCCCGATGTGATGGGAGCCAGCACTATTCCCGGTCTGCGGGCCGATATCGTGGTGGCTGGCAAGCCTGCCCATAATGCCGGCATCCGTAGCGGCGACATCATTCAAGAGATTGACGGTAAGGCCGTCAACGATATCAACGAGTATATGGAACGCCTGTCGGAGCTCAAGGCCGGTACTACGATTCCCGTGAAGGTGCTTCGTGGCGAAGAGGTCATCGTGTTCCAGGTTCACTTAACACCTCCTGTCAGATGAAGAAGTTCGCGTATTGGTTTTTTGCTGTTGTCATCACGCTGGTGTTGAGCATCTATCAGCGCATGACGGGACCTACTTACCCTAAGAAGTTGACCGTCGAACTGCGTGGTGAGAGTTATCAGATGAAGTTGCCTCGTAGTGGTGTGCAACAAGATGTGCTCGTGAAGCTTCCGATTCCCGAGGACCAGTCCCATGTGTTAGAATCTGACCAAACGACCTCCGTGCCCATGAGTTTGCATTACCGCCGTTTCCCGACGTCAGATGAATATAACAGCGTGGATTTCAGTTTGAAGAATGGTGAGTGGCAGGCTGCTCTGCCCGTTCAGCCCGTTGCGGGAAAGCTACAATACTATCTCACCATCGATGGCAAGGACTATCTGAAGGATGAGCCAGTCGTGATACGTTTCCGCAACGACGTGCCCGCAGGCATCCTGATTCCCCACATCCTGCTGATGTTCGGAGCCATGCTGCTGGCCGTCTATTCCTTCCTGCAGGTCGTTACGGGCAAGGACTACGCGAAGTGGCTGAAACTTACCGTAGGCATCATGTTCGTGGGAGGTTTCGTCTTCGGACCTCTCGTCCAGCATGCCGCTTTCGGTCCCTGGTGGACGGGATTCCCCTATGGAACTGATCTGACCGATAATAAGACGCTGCTGTCGTTCCTCTTCTTCTTGGCTGCTCTGGCCACGTTGAAGTGGAAGTACAACAAGTGGGTAGTCTGTGCGGCAGTCGTGTTCATGGTGCTGGTATTCAGTATTCCTCATAGCGCATACGGGTCGGAGTACGACTATTCTGCCCAGCAGTTGAAAAAGTAAACATATTATTTAATCTTCGATATAATAGAAAATGAAAATCAAGAGTTTAACAATCGCATTGATTGCATCTTTGGCAACCGTGCTGGGTACCAGTTCGTGCAGCAGCGATGATGAGCCAGAGGCTCCCGTTGCCACCCAGGTGGCTGGTTCCTATACAGGTAATGAGGTGATCATGGTCGATAACGAAGAGTCGTCGAACGAGACCAAGACCTACGAGATCACCAAGGTTTCAGACACATCAGTCGATATGACGGTTCCCGAGTGGGGCATGGGCATGATGACCATCCCGTCGTTCGTCGTGAAGAACATTCCTTTGGCCAAGAGCGGCAATACCATTACGGGCAAGTTGGCCTCTTATAGCGGAACCGTGAAGAATGCCAAGGGCGAGGAGAAGGCCTATGTCGTGAGCAACGTCGCTCTCATATTTGGCGACAAGACAGTGGCGGGTACTTACTCATTGAAATATGGCAACATGCCATTCATCATGACAACCTCATTTACCGGAACTCTAAAGTAAGTGCTGAACGTTCGCATCAAGATCTCTGTTCTGGCTGGCATGGCATTGGCTGTGCCAGCTATCAGTATGTCTGCGCAGGACAACATCCGCGACTCGGTGGAGCTGGAACCCGTCGTGGTGACGGCCTCGCACACCCCTAAGGCGCTGAAGGATGCCCCTGTAGTGACGCGACTCATCACGCTTCACGACATCAAGATTACCGATGCCACCAACATTCAGGACATGCTCATTCAGGAGCTTCCTGGGCTGGAGTTCGGTTTCGCTATGAGCCAGGAGACGTCGCTCAACATGAGCGGCTTCGGCGGCAATGCCGTCCTCTTCCTCGTCGATGGCGAGCGCATGGCTGGCGAGACGATGGACAACGTCGACTACAGCCGCATGAGCCTTGAAAATGCCGGGCGCATAGAGATTGTGAAGGGAGCCTCGTCGGCACTCTACGGCTCGAATGCCGTCGGAGGCGTCGTCAACATCATCAGCCGCGAGAACCTCGAGCCTTGGACGGCAAATGCTCATTCGCGCTACAGCACCTTCGGGCATGAATGGCGCAACGGAGCCAGCTTCTCCTTCAACAACAGGAAGTGGAACTCGCAAACGAGTTTCCAGCACACCAAGATCGATCCCATCGACCTGCCTAAGGCGCACACTCCCGAGGAGATAGCCATCGAACTGATGAAGAAAGCGCAGGGCCTGCCTTACGACGAATCGGTGCTGAACGACGACTCCAACCTGAGTCGGCTCTATGGACAGAAGACCTATAACCTGAAGCAACGGCTCATCTGGCGTGCCACCGACCGGCTGACGATGACTGGCCGTGGCAGCTATTTCTTCCGCACCAGCGAGCGCGATACGCACGACTATCACTTCAACGGCTATAGTGCAGGTCTCAAAGGGCGCTATAGTTGGGACTACGGCCGCCATCTGGAACTGTCCTATGCCTACGACCAGTACGACAAGGCCAACTATATGCCCGACGGCACGCGCACCCACGACCACGACTACTCCAACCGCCAGCACGTGGCTCATGCCCTCTATCACCACACGTTCGGCAACAACATCCTCATCCTGGGAGCCGACTACCTGAACGACTATCTCTCCACCTATCAGTTCCGCGACAACACCAGCCACTCGCAGAGCAACATCGACGGCTATGCGCAGTTCGACTGGAACATCACGCCGCAGTTGAACGTCGTGGCCAGCTTGCGCTACGACCACTTCTCGGCCTCCTCGCAGAGTGCGCTCACCGAGCGGCTCGCCATCGTCTACAAATTCCCCTGGATGACCTTCCGCGCCAACTATGCCAGCGGCTTCCGTGCACCCACGCTCAAAGAGATGTTCATGCACTTCGACATGGGCAGCATGGGCTATATGATTATCGGCAATCCTGACCTCAAGCCCGAGAAGAGCCACAACTTCAATCTTGCCGCCGAGCGCACCAACCGCATCCGTAATCGCGGAATTCTCGACGGGCGCTACAACTTCACCCTCGTGGGCTATTGCAACGTGTTCGACAAGCGCATCACCACCATCGACGGCGGCGACTATGAGGGCATGCCAAGCGCACTCTACTGGAACGAGGACGGTGTGACCGTCTGGGGTGTGGATGCCAGCATGGCCCACATCTTCGACTGGGGCATGACGCTCAAGCTCAATTACTCGTGGATGCACGAGACGGGCAACGTCATTTATTCGCAATTCTCGCAACCCCGTTCTCACTCGCTGACGTGGCGGGTAGGCTACAACCATCGGTTCTCGTCCCACTATGCCCTCGATGCGGCCCTCTCAGGCCGATGCCAGGGTAAGCCACAGTCGGGCGACACCTCCGTTGATCATGGCTATACCATATGGAAACTGATGCTCCAGCACCACATCTGGCGAGGTCTGCATCTGAACATGGCCATTGACAACCTCTTCAACTACAAACCAAAGTCGTATTATTATTTCTCACCATTGACGACGGGCACCTCCTTCAGCATTGGCATCTCGGTCGATATAGATAAGATTTCCAAATCTTGACGCCGGTTGTCTTTGGAGATTCTGTACATTTCTTTGAAATTTAATGACTGAGCACCGCATGAATGAGTATAGAGAAATGAGACGCATGGTCAGCAGTTTACCAACGAAGAGAGCATCGCTATATCGCAGAAGGCAACGGCTGGTTCTTTAGCATTACTCCATCTGACTTCATTAGGAGGTGGAACGTTAATGTGTTATGTTACTTTCCCACGCAGAATCTACTTTCCGATGCAGAAGTTACTATCTGCAAATATAAGTGGTTGATAATCAGTATAAATGCCTTTGTTTTAGGGTGTCTAAAGTGACTCCGAGGGACGGTGGGGGAGGCAAAATAGGCAAAAATCTGCAAATATGACTGCCGTCAAAAAAAGAAAATGCAAACATCTGCAAAATCAATTTTCCAGTTCTTTGCACGTTTACACTTTTTAACGCAGATTTTTGCACATTCTTGCATTAAGGTTTAGTTTAGGTTATAGATATTTAATATGGGTATAAACTAAACCAAAGGGTTGCGCTATCAAACAGAATAATTGGCTTCTCTTTCTTTTGGACGGCAATCATATCTCATATTTAGAGTTATATGCGTGTATTTTGCTTCCAAATTCGATAAAAATGCGAATTTGGAGATAAAAATCTATAAAATAGTGTGATTTTAGGCAAAAACAGTACAAAGCTAATATTTTTTTTATTATATTTGCACCAAAATTACTCAGTATGGCATTACAAAAGTGGATTGAAAATAGAGCTATTCATGGCTTTCCTACGTTTTCTGTTGAGGATGTTAGGGCAGCTGATTTGTGTTCTTCTGAACAGATTCTTCAGAACGAACTTTCCAGACTATGTTCAAATAAGACCATAGCTAGTGTTTATAGAGGGTATTACGTTATTATTCCCACTCAATATGTGTTGCGTGGATCTGTGCCAGCAACCTATTATATTGATCAGTTAATGTCGTATCTGCAAAAGCCTTACTATGTATGTATGCTTAGTGCAGCAGAGCTACTTGGCGCTGCTCATCAACGTCCCCAGCAATTCTCTGTAATGACGACTTTTCCTAAGCGTAGGACAGTCTCTACTCGTAATGTAACCATTGATTGGTATTATCGGGATGGACTGCCAGAGGAAGCCCTGATTACAAAGAATACTGAAACGGGAACTATCCGTATATCAAATCCTCTTCTAACCGCCGCTGACTTAGTGCAATATCAGCAACATGTAGGCGGATTGTCGCGAGTCGCCACCATACTTGAAGAACTTTCAGAGCAGATTGACATTAATAAGCAGTTTGCGCCACTTGCAACTTATGTGAAAAAGGTTGTATGGCAACGACTTGGCTATATACTTGAAAATGTTGTCGGGGAAAAGAAGTTAGCAGATAAATTGTATGAACAGCTTCGTACATCATCGGGTTATTTCAAATATCAACCTTTGAGTACATCGGCAGAAGATAATCCATCTGTCAGAGACAGCTGGTGGAAGATAAACATAAACGTAGAAATAGAAACAGACGATATATGATTAACAGAACAGCGATACAACAGTGGAGTGAGCATGCTCCCTGGATAGATAATGCGCAGATTGAGCAAGACTTGATTATCTGTCGTGCCTTGGTTTCCATCTTTAGCGATGAGTTCCTTGCATCGCAGTTGGCATTCCGAGGTGGAACAGCTTTGCATAAACTCTATCTTTCACCTCAGCCACGTTATAGCGAAGACATTGATTTGGTTCAGATTACTCCTGGACCTATCAAGCCTATTATGTATCGATTGGGCGAAGTTCTTGATTGGCTGCCAGACAGGGTAACTAAGCAGAAACGATACAATAATACTATGTTGTTCCGTGTGGAGTCTGAAATACCGCCAACTGTACAGATACGTCTGAAAGTTGAAATCAATTGCTTTGAACATTTCAACGTACTTGGACTGACAAAGATTCCGTTCAAAGTGGAGAACTCATGGTTCACTGGCGAAGCCGAGTTGACGACCTATCATTTCGAGGAATTGTTGGGAACCAAGCTTCGTGCTCTTTATCAGCGCAAGAAAGGTCGCGACCTTTTTGACATTTATATCGCCTTACAACGCAAAGAGGTAGATGTCGATAAAGTTCTGCAATGCTACAAGAAATATATGGAGTTTGTCGTAGACAAGGCTCCATCTTACAAGCAGTTCGTCAATAATATGCAGGAGAAAATGAATGATCCTGAGTTTACCAACGACATGCAATCTCTTTTGCGTCCAGGCATAACATTCAATGCAAGTGATGCTTATACTTTGATTTATAAGACCTTTATAGATAAGATGGAGGGAAAGAGAGATTGAACTATCCTGCTAAGCAGAATCCACAGAAGTTAAGGGATAAAGCAGATAAATTATGTAAGACAATTCTAAAAAATATGGATATTTTGCAAGAACTATTAAATAATATCAATGCTATCCTTCAAATAGAGGAAGCTGATAACGAGCGAGATAAGAAGAATGGAAATTCGTTAAATCTTTTTTCTTCTCTAAACCTAAAAACGAGTGAATTAATACATTCAAGAATGATTGCCGAACTCCTCAATCCAAATAGTTCTCATGTCAAAGGATCGATATTTTTGAAAAAATTTATTGAACTTCATGATTTTGAGTTTACTTTTGATGTAGAATCTGCATCTGTATCCACAGAGTTTGATATTGGTCCAATATCAAAGAATTTTTCATCAGGTGGTCGAATTGACATATTAATTAAAGACGCAAATAATCATGCATTGATTATTGAGAACAAAATATATGCAAAAGACCAGAAAAACCAGTTGCTTAGATATGCTAATTATGCAAAAAGCAAGAAATATGATTATTGTATTGTCTACTTAACTTTAGATTGTCATGAACCACCAGAGTTTTCCACCGGTAAAAATCCTGATTATGAGTATGTAATGTTTTCATATGAGGACGACATACTTCCTTGGTTGAATCAATGTATGAAGCTGTGTCCTCATGAATCTACATTATATTATTCGTTGTTTCAGTATTCACAATGTTTAAAAGATTTATTAAATCTTATGAATGAAGAGTATAAAAAAGCAATTATAGATATAGCGACCGATGACAAGAATGTCAAATCTGTCCTTGCTTTGTATAAAAATGAACATAGAATAAAAAAAAGAATAATTGATGATTTTGTTGATATTCTATGTTCAAAAGCGAAAGAAATGGGTTTTGTTATAAATGTGGATGATAAATTTGGTGATGATGCCGAAACGTTTATATCATTTTGTATCCCAAAACAATCTGATAAGTGGGCTTTGTTTATTGGAAGCGATAAAAGGTATGCGAAAGATGTTTATTTTGGTATATACCTGTTAGCCGATAAAACATCAAGAATTAAAAAAGCAGACTTGACAAACATCCCTCGCCTTTGGACAGTATTTGAACAAGAGAAAAGTTGTCCATGTGGTTGGAGCTATTTTTGGAGTCGCTCAGGAGAAAAGTATTCGGGAAGATGGTATGATTGGTATGACAATGAAACCATAGAAGCTATGATAGATAGAAGTCTACTAGATTTTATTGTGGGAAACATTTTTTCACCGATAATAAATAAAGGTGTTTTCAAAATTCTAAATCGATATTGATAAGAACACTTAAACTATTTGCCATTGTCAATGAGCATCACAACTCAACTCAGAAAACGAATGACTCTTGATGCCAATATGAACACAAATGACATCGAAGATCGTTTTGAACAAATAGCAAAGATGCTGTTTGAAAGATTTGCTATTCAAAAGGGTGAGAAGAAGTATTTCTTTAAAGAGATTGAATTTTACTTCTACAATAAGAATCATCGCGATATTATCACTCATCCACGTGTGTCAAAACCTTTATGTTGGTATGTTAATGACTTTGGAGGTATAGATCTTAATTTCGAGAGTAAGATTAAGTTTGAAAACCGACTTAATAGTAAAGGGAAGAATGTCAAGAAGTATGTACTGGATGAAAGTGCATATTTTGGGGGTGTCTTAATTCGCCAGTTGAAAGAAGTAGAAAGCGGCGAGATTCTGAAAGGTCCATTGGCTTGCGCTGAATTGTTTAGATGTTATGATGCAACTGGTGTTGACCATGATTTTCCTGTTCTTGTAGAGCATGATAATGGTATGATGGGCTATATCCGTGAACCTCGTGTCAATTTATTGAGTCCAAAACAGAACGAAGTGGGTAAGGTAAACAATATCCTTTACCAATATCATGACAATGTACAACCTTCCAAAGATTCTTTATACCAAGATTTCATAAACTTCAAAGATAAACTTTATGGATATGAAAACCGATAGCTTGCTTCACGATAAAGACACAAACATTGTCTTTTTCTCCCCGTGGCTAAAAGACAAGAAAGAGGGGCATCCTGAGTTTTATCAGTTTCTGAAGAATCTGCTTAATGAAATGGGAATTGAGTTCAAAGAACTGAAATCAACAAATGATTATTGGGCACGCGACTATATGCCTATTCAATTGGGCGAAAATGAGTTCTTGAAATATCGCTATTATCCCGATTATCTTGTGAATAGCAAGAAAAAGAGTGATATAGAAACTATAACCAATGCCACAAAAGTGTTACGAGGTATGGGTATTAGTTATCGTTCAACTACTCTTATCATTGATGGTGGTAATATGGTGTCCTGCGGTCCATATATCGTGATGACAGATAAGGTGTTTTGTAAGCATTCGATAAACTACAGGTAGTAATACCAATATATATAGCAACAGCTACAATCATAATCGATTGTAGCTGTTGTTGTATCTATAATGTAATATATGTAATACTATGTCATACAGTTTTGG
>Ga0256407_10007577_pt1 | contig 16266 bp, 7 predicted proteins | sample RumenRJG_04DNA_FD_193489 | JGI IMG/M metagenome (GOLD analysis project Ga0256407, IMG submission 193489) | Bovine rumen microbial communities from Lethbridge, Alberta, Canada - RJG_04 | ecosystem: Host-associated > Mammals > Digestive system > Stomach > Rumen | place: Canada: Alberta | collected...
GCAGTACAGTGTTGTTCATGCGGAGCATCACACTGCCATCGGCCTGCTTTGCCACTTTCCCGGTCTCAATTGTGATGGTTCTTCCATCAGGCAACTGAATACTTTTCGTAATTACGTTCATCTTGAAATTAAAACATCTAAAAAAAAATAATCTTGCATTGCAACGCCACACTTTGCACCTTTAGGTCAAAGAATCGTTTGCAAATTGGATGCAAAGGTACACATTATTATATAAAGGAACGAAAAATCCCTAAATAATTATGGTTTTTTAATTACTTTGCATTGATTTCCTGCAAAAGGCGGTCGGCATGGCCCCAACGATCCATCATAAACAGCATGAAACGCACATCAACATTGATGGTACGTGCCAACTGGCGATCGAAGAAGATATCGCTGGCCAGACTGTCCCAGTTGCCATCAAAAGCCAAGCCTAAGAGTTCGCCCTTACCATTGAAGATGGGCGAGCCGGAATTACCACCCGTGATATCATTATTAGACAGGAAACAGAGCTGCATGGTACCCGTCAGCTTATCGGCATACTTACCGAAGTCCTTCTGCGACATGAGTTCGTGCATCACAGGCTCGGCAAAGTATTCGAAGTTATCATCGGCCTTCTGCATCTTCTCCCACAACGAACGGGCTGTGGTATAATAGCCAGAAGGACGCCCACCCAGCGTGTACTCGCCAATCTGGCCGTACGTCATACGCATGGTAAAGTTAGCATCTGAATAGTTGGGCATATCCATCTCCATACGCAACACGGCATCGCAGAGCAACTTCTCCTGTTCTGCAATATCATAGCTCATCTGTCGGCGGTCAGCATTAATCTTAGCCATAATCTCACTGATAGAGAGACCATACTGAACGCCTAAGTCCTTGTTGTAGTTCTTCTTATTGAAATAGATGGGTTTGCCGCTCTTCATCAGCACCGACTTCTTATACAGGGCCTTCACATAGGCTGCATAGTCACCATGAAACTGCTTGTCGATGGTTTGGTAGAAATCTGGCAGATAGTCGCTGTCGACCTGCTGGCGATAGTTACGAATCAGTGTAGCAAGCAGTTCGCAATCAGTAGCCTCATCCCATTCCTTGCTGTTGTCGTCGAACTTGAAGTACTGTTTTTGAGGCTTGTCCTTGGGACCTTCGACTGTCATACCCCAGTTACTGCGCCAAGCACGTGAGGTTAATTCGTCGTCGAAGGAGAAGAAGGTTTCCCTGAACAGGGTACGCAGACGCGTCAGCTTCATGCGCTTTTGGTAGAGATCAGACAACTTGCCGAAGTCAAGTTTACCCTTCAGATAACCTGTAGAATCCTGCCATAGGCGAATCTTAGCCTCGAACTGCTGTTTCTGCCTGATGAGTCCAATACTATCAATACATTTATTCATACCGATAGAGTTCTTCCAATAGTTGCTGGAGCTGGCATACTTCGACTCGTACATGATACGTACAGCCTCAGAAGCCCGCATGTGGCGCAACATCACTTCCTGTTTCACTTCACGAACCTGCACGCGAGGACTGTTGATGGCATCACGACGTTCCTGAATACCATAACTGCTGAGATAACGACTGGTAGAGCCAGGATAGCCCATGATCATACAGAAGTCGCCAGGCTTATAACCCTGCAACGAGACAGGAGCCCACGATTTGGGATGGTAGGGCACGTTGTCCTTAGAATACTCGGCAGGACCATTAGTCTTTGGATCAGCATAGATGCGGAACACAGAGTAGTCGCACGTCTGACGGGGCCACATCCAGTTGTCGGTCTCGCCACCATACTTACCCATCGACTTAGGTACGGTGAATACCAGACGTACATCGCGGAAATCACGGTAGGTGGTCATATAGTATTTGTTACCCTCGTAGAAGGGCTTGACCTCGACACGCAATGTAGCGTCCTTCTGACGCACTTCCTTCTGCCATGCATTCTCGATGGAATCGACGAATTCTTCCACATCCTTGAGTTTCAGTTTGTCCATACCCAGACGGTTCAGCTCATCGGTCACGTCCTTCTGCTCTATCATAAAGCTGACGAACAGGTCTTCGTTGGGCAACTCCTCGGCATAGCTCTTGGCATAGAAACCATTCAACATATAGTCGTGCTCTACGGTAGAATGCTGACGGATAGCATCGAAGCCGCAATGGTGATTGGTGAATACGAGTCCATCAGGCGATACCACGACACCTGAGCAAAAGCCACCAAAGTTGACAACAGCATTCTTGACAGCATCGTCGGTCTGATACAACTGTTCCTTAGACAACTGGAAGCCATACTGCTTCATCTGCTCATAGATAGCATCAGGCAGATTGTAAAGCGTCCACATGCCTTCATCGGCATGGGCAGAAGCCATTATAAATGGCGCTAAAAGGGCCAATAAAAATCTTTTCTTCATAGATTACCTATTTCTTTTTAATTATTCATTTTCTCTTGATAACGACCTTACGTCCGTTTATGATGTAGATGCCAGGAGCCAAAGCACCCTTGACCATCTGACCATTCAAATTGTATATCTGCTGCGATTCACGACGGGTACTTGTGGTCACATTGACGATACCAGTCGTCTGCTGGTTAGTGATATCGGAGAGATACGACGAAGTGATGTTAGCCTTCGCAATGGTAGGCACGTTCATGACGAACACCTGAGGATAGCCATCAGGATAGCGCCCTACAGTCTGGTCACTATGATGGGCCGTATATGTCAGCTGGTCTGTCCACGACTCATCGGCAGCAGTCAGCAGGACGTCGCCACCGTCGGCATCCAACTTAAAGGAGGCATGCAACTGTGACAGCGGGTCGAGCTTATCACACCAAATAATGAGGTAGCCATGGGCAGGGATGATGGTGGATGCCTGAGAGCCGCCCTTAGTAATCTGGTACTTCTTAGGTTTTTGGGCATTATCACTGAGATACATACCCTCTACATCAATAGGCTGATTAGTGGTATTATACAGTTCCACCCAGTCGTTACGCTTGAAGTGTTCGTCGACATAGATGCCATTGTCAGCACTTACCTCGTTGACACATACAGGATGAAGTCCCTTGGCAGCACGTTCATCATCTGACAATGGGGTAAACATCGCCGTCAGACGGACGGCATCGTCCGTCACATTGATAACAGCATCCGACAGAGTCTCATCATTGGCTTTTGCGCCTACTGTGGTCTGCAGTTCGCCAGCCCAGAACAAGTCACCAGAGGTATAACTGGTATTATGCACTTCGACTGCAATGACGTTACTGCCTTTTTTAAACAGCAACGGGCTCAGGTCGAGCGTGCCAGTAAAGGGGTCATCGGCAGCATAGGTCGAGGAGAACGTCTCGTAAGTGACAGTACCTTGAGGCATATTGACCCGACCTGCCTCCTTTCCATTGACCCATACGACACAACCATCGTCCAACTGATAGCTGAGTTGGAAGCTATCATTGTTATTGGGGGCTGTATTCAGTGTAAAGGTCTTACGGAAATAAGTCGTGGGATTCTTATGCTGGGAGTCAGAACCATAGCTGACGGTGGTCTTTACGCCATTCATCTTATAACCTAAAGGAGCTGCTCCTGACTTCCAGGAAGCATCGTTGAAAGCGTCCGACTGCCAATTGGCTGGAGCCTCGCCACCATCATAGTATTTCCATGTGTCGTTCATGGGGAAGAGCTGAACGAAAGAGCCAGAAAACTTCCGCCAGCCAGCAAAGGTATAGCCTGCAGGAGCTTTAGCCTCTATCTGGACAGGTGAAAAGAGTTTGCCATTGAACGAGGCGTATGGCACCTCTATACCGTTCAAAGAGATGCTAGCACCTTCAACATCAGCACTAAATGATACGCTCTGTTTCTTGATACCATTCAGTTGCATGGGCTCGTACTTCTGCAACTGGCTGGTCATGTCGTCCAAACGGGTCACCAGTTTTTCCTTCATCTTATTGGCAGAATTATCGGGCAACAGTCCATCATACTGAGACATGGGGCGCATAGCGTCAGCCAGCTCATTGATGATAGCAGTAGCACGCGTTTTCTCGAATACGCTGCCAGCCACAATACAGAAAGTATCTATGAACTTCTTGCGATATGCATCGTGCTTGAGCAGATTCTTGAACAGCTGTACCATCTTCACATCATTATAATCATTGAGTGAGGACAGACGGTGGTCCCAGGCATTAAAAGCATAGTCCAAATCAAAACATACAAAACGGAAACGACCGTCCATCTGGCTACGATAGGCCTTGACATTGTTATTTGGCCAGTCATCGTTGCCGATATACAACTCTGTAGCCATATAGTTGGTAAACTCATCGATATCGAGCAGCGCTTTTACCTGATCATAGACACCTGCATCGTTAATTCGTTCACTCAACTGAACGAGTCGCAGATAGGCCTCATTAGTACCATTCACAAACTCGTCGTTTTCAAACATATCGATTTCCTCATCGTCATAGCCGAAGTTGGCATAGGCGAACTTGTCGTTATTGGGTTCGCGCAAGTTCAGCACACCCTTGAAACGGCCATTGATATATTCCGCAACCTGTAAGAAACTCTGCACATCGAGGTCAATACCTGAACGCTGGATGATTGTGGCCAATGCAGGGTCCATAAAACGGGAACCAGAGTAGACATCATTACCACCATTGCGTACCACCAGGGTTTTAGTGCGAATAAAGGGTTTTTGTGGGAAGAATACGTAGTCAAAACGGTTCTGACCATCAAACACCTTGTTGGACTTCAACTTCATGGAACGGGGATCAATCTTTCGTGTCCATCCACCAGAGACGCTGATATTGACATCCTGATTGAAGAGCATGCCCTCCGTAGGACTGATATAACTGAAATTAACCGGACGGTCCCAAGGCTGATTCCAGTTCACGGGGTCATCGCTACCGTTACCGGCAATACCGTTCTGCCCTATGACGTCAATACCCCACATCGAGTCAGTAAAATAACGTTCGTCGCCAACGATAGAGATGACGGGTATGGTATACTTATTATTTGTCTTGATAAAGCTACGAGTAACGGGTACGCTGGGCAAGAAGCCATCCTTGAACAATCGGAACACGTAGTTCGTGGTGCCCGAAACGGTAAACCGACCATCTTTGCTTTCCTTACAACCACCATTAATCGAGGTAGGCATCGTGCCATCAGTAGAATACATCAACGTGGCACCTTCAGGAATGTCCACATGGAATGTAAGCGTACCGTTAAGCAGCTGGCTGCCCGTGCTGACAACTGGTGCATCAAGTCGCGCGCTGGCAAAGACTGCCGTCTTGTTCGTTGCCCCTGGAGTCGGGGTGGCCGTCCACCCCCAGTCATTGACACCATCACCCTTGCGGGCGTATGCTGTACGACTCATTGCTTCAGGATATACCTCACTGGTAATGAGTTGTCCGCTCTTATCACTGAGGTAGATGGTACCACCGTCACAATCAAGCTTAAAAGGTGCCTGATTACTCTTAATCTCGTTAGAACCCAGCCAAACGACCAGATAGCCTTTGGCAGGAACACTACCAATGTCGTTGGGCATCTTCCAAAGCATGAGGTTATTCTCGTCGTTGCTGAGATACATGCCTGCGAGGCTGATGACCGTTGTATTGGGATTATATAATTCTATCCAACTGTCAAAATTGGTAGCAGGACTCATCACTACACCAGCATTCGATGCCATCACTTCGTTGATGACGAGGTCAGAGGCATAAGACGTGGACAAAGCCAATGACAACAAGATTGATAACAGTTGTTTCATAATTAATTATCGCTTAAATTTCTTTCCGATAACAGGGAGACTGCTCAATGGCAAGTCATTATGCATGATGTAGCTCACAAAGCACAGTATGCAGATGGTGTTGCAAATCAACTGACCAATCACGCCCAAACCGAAACGCTCTGAACTCCAGTTCATCATTACTGTCAGGATAACGGTCACCAACACATAAATAGCCATTGAACGCATAGGATACGGGATGGGATTCTTCTTCTGACCAACAACATAGCTGAGTACCATGGCCGTACCATAGCCTGCCACTCCACCCCACGCACAGGCCCAATAGCCATATTGAGGGATAAAGAGGATGTTGACGGCAAACAGCACGGCACAGCCAACCAGCGAGAACCATGCGCCATAGATAGTCTTATCGATGAGTTTATACCAGAACGACAGGTTGAAATAGACTCCCATCATGATTTCGGCAGCCATCACAATAGGTACGACAGCCAGTCCTTCACGATACTCCTCACCTATGATATACTGCAGGAGTGGCATCCACCCCACCACACAAAGGAAGGCCAACAGGGTGAAAATCAGAAAATACTTCATTGCCGAAGCATAATACTCCGACTTGTCGGTATCCTTGCTCTTGGCAAAGACAATGGGCTCATAGGCGTAACGGAAAGCCTGCGTAATCATAGCCATAATCATAGCAATCTTCACACATGAGCCGTAGATGCCTAACTCTACATTGGCCTGAGCTTGATCAGGATAAACCAATGGGAAGATGATCTTATCTGCCACCTGATTCAGAATGCCTGCAATACCTAATATCAGGATGGGCCACGAATAGCTGAGCATACGCTTGAGCAACCGTCCGTCGTAATGCCAATGAATCTTTATTAAATCCGGGATGAACAACAAAGAGATGAAACCCGTGCAAAGCAGGTTGATAAAGAACACATAGTAAACAGATGTCTTGCCCAACACAACAAAGTAGAAGACATTGAGGGCGATATTCAGGGCGATAAACAACAGTTTGAGCGAAGCAAAACGGATGGCACGCTTCTGGTAACGCAGATAGCTGAAGGGGATGGCTTGCAAAGCATCCATTGCCACTACGACAGCCATCATCTGCAGGTATTCAGGATGATTTGCATAACCTAAGGCATCACTGATAGGACCAATCAAACCAAAGACCAACAGCAGGAATACAGCAGTCAACGTGCCCACCACAGCCATCACCGTTGAAAACACGGTATCGCTATGCTTACGCCCTATCTCGAGTGTCTGTTTGTCGTCATTGGCAAAACGGAACAAGGTGGTTTCCATGCCAAACGTCAGCAACACCAGTATCAGCGCCACATAGGCATAGACATTGGTACTCACACCATAGTCGCCCGACGCTTTAGGCATATAGTGCGTATAGAGTGGTACCAGCAGATAGTTAAGGAATCTGCCTACAATACTTGACAGCCCGTAGATGGCTGTATCCTTCATCAAGCCTTTTAAGTTTGCCATCGTTTATCCAAAGAATAAATAACAGATAAATATCGCCGATATGATACCTGCCAAGTCGGCCAAGAGGCCACAGTTCACAGCATGACGGGTATTCTTAATACCTACAGAGCCAAAGTAAACAGCCAAGATATAGAAGGTGGTATCTGTAGAGCCTTGGAATACACACGACAGGCGACCAATAAACGAGTCTGCACCGTATGTCGTCATGGCATCCACCATCATGCCACGGGCACCACTACCACTCAGCGGTTTCATCAAAGCCGTAGGCATAGCATCGACCCATTGGGCATTGGCACCTGTCAATTCCACACACCAACGCAAACCACCAATCACCATGTCCATGGCACCAGAGGCACGGAACACGCCGATAGCCACCAAGATGGCGACGAGATAGGGAATGATGCGCACAGCCGTCTGGAAGCCATCCTTGGCGCCCTCGATAAACGCCTCATAGACATTTACCTTCTTGCGGATTCCTGCCACAATAAAGCCAACGATAATACTCATCAACAGGATGTTGGCCACCGTGGTACTGACCTTGTTCATCATTTCGGGAGACATCTGTGCAAACCCCCAGATAATGCCAGCCACCAAAGCACAGGCACCACCCACCGTCAACAGCATCACACGGTTCAGTAGATTGATGCGCTGGTAAAACGATGTGATCAGGATACCTGCTATGGTCGAGAAGAAGGTGGCCAACAGAATGGGAATAAAGATATCCGTAGGCTGAGCAGCTCCCATCTGGGCACGATACACCATGATTGACACGGGTATCAGCGTCAGACCGCTGGTATTCAGCACCAGAAACATAATCATTGGATTGGAAGCGGTGTCCTTCTTCTGATTCAACTCCTGCATCTGCTCCATCGCCTTCAGACCTAATGGTGTAGCAGCATTATCCAGTCCTAACATGTTGGCAGCAATATTCATGAAGATGCTACCCGTCACAGGATGCCCTTTGGGAATGTCAGGGAATAGCTTGCAGAAAACGGGCGACAACAGACGAGCCAGCACATTGACGACACCGCCCTTCTCGCCGACCTTCATCACACCAAGCCATAGTGACAACACACCCGTCAGACCAAGTGAAATCTCAAAGGCCGTCTTCGACGATGAAAACGTCGAATCCATCATAGCAGGAAACACGTCGTAGTCGCCAAAGAACAACAACTTGACAACTGCAATAACAAAAGCTATCAGGAAGAATCCTATCCAAATATAATTCAGTACCATACAATCTGCAAAGGTAATGTTTTTAGATGAAACTGCCAAAATATATATCAAAAAAGAGCGGTTACATCACGCAACCGCCCCTTCCTTTACAAATATAATGATGTATTTAATGATTTATTCATTGCTTGGTTTCCACCACTTGTTATTGCGATCAGGATTCTGTACCCAGCTAACAAAGCCAGAATAAACATCCTTGATACTCGTACGTTCGTCGAGCCACTGATAGTCTGTGTCAACAGCTATCTTAGCAGCAGGCTCTGCTGTTTCAGCTGTCAACTCACACCATTCATTATTCTTATAAACCTCAATCTTCAGCTTAGTCTTTGCCTCAGCAGCGTTATTGATGCCATAGCCTAGTTCCTGACGGACAGGAGCCTTTGTTGCATAGGCGGCACCAGGAATATTCTCAGCATGAGTATTTACCATGACCTTTTGTGCAACACCAAACAACTCATGAACTTCCCAAACCTTGTCGCTGCCATTACCAAAGCGAAGCTTAAGAGTACCACCAGCAGCCTGTAACATCACAACGGCATTATTGGCATCATATTTCACGTCAACGACGATATCGTTAAAGTCGAAGTCAGAGCGACTTGTTGCACTTAAATCTTCACCTATAATACGAATATCAAATTCTTCCTGATTCTGACTGCCACCACCAGAAGTCCATGTAGCGCCACAACTATTCGTATGAGGAGTGACGGTTAGATTGCCATAAGGGCACTCAGTTCCGTTTAAGTCAAGCACAGGATAGGCACCGTCGCCAATCTCCTTAAGGTATGGATCGGTAACCACCTGATCACCCTTGATAATCTCAATTTGGTTGACAGAGTAAGTGATACCAGAAGAAACAGAGAATGTATGATAATGTGCATCTACAGTTACTTTACCGTCAATAAGCAGGTAGTCATTGCTGCCGTCGGTTCGCCAGCCCTGGTAGGTGCCATCACCTTGAGCAACCATTCTTACATCGCCTTTAATATACATACCCGTATTGCTGTCCATATTAACGATGAAGTTGTCAAATTCTCCAGAGCCTGCCTCGGTATAGCTATTTGCCATGAGATTAAATTCACCATCGTACATGTGAGCATTGCCTGTTACTATCAGCTGACAGTAGTTGTAGAATGTGGTATTCTTGGCACTGAACGTCATAGTGCCAGTTTTATAATAACCAGCGTTAACCCAGTAAAGACGCGCTTGCGTCACTAAAGTTTCACCAGCAATAGTTACCTTACCATCGTTGAAGAAATTACCTGTGCTATTCAGTGTCATGGCAGGAGCTGTCAGTTCAGCGTCATCGCCTAAATTCATAAAGTAGGAGTCATTGGCATCGCCAGGAGAATAGGTCAAAGGACCAGAAACATTGAACTTTCCCTCATTATAAACGGTACAGAAGTTACCAATATCATATTTCTGAGTGTTAGTTGCATTGATTGTGCCACGATTGAACATCTTAACACCTTGATTAGCAGCAATGCTATTGCGCTGATCGTTCAGCGTAGCACCTGATGCCACAGAAATCAATCCTGCCTGCTCGCCATAATTGCTCTCCAAAGTAACATTACCCTTCAGAATATAGAGATTAAAGTGGGTTGCACCGGCACGTCGAATGGTTACGTTACCATCGACATAAACATAGACATTATAGGGACGAGCCAGTTCTTTCCCCGCAGCTTGGTCGTATCCAGAATTCTGGTAGGTACCACCCAACTCCGTAACACCGGCCTTCGTAATTTTTAGATTATATCCTTCTACTATCTTGTAAGCATAAATATGATACAAATTGTACATTATTTGGGTATTACCCCACTGATCAGTAATCGTCTTCCCTGCGTATAGCGTCTCTAATTGGCTTACCTCATCAGCATCTGCAGGGATAGTTGTTGGGAAATAAGCGGCCACATCACTTGCCGAGGGGAACTTATCATAGGCATCACCATTGACCGTTATTGTACGCGTAACGCCCTTGGTGGTAGTCTTATCGCTGAAGCCCCAGTCCTGATTGGAAGCAATAGTGCCGCCCACATAGTTCGTGAAAGATGCCTTATACTGAGCCTGAGTAAAGTCATTAGGAGACACCATCTCAAGTTCTTTATGGCAACTCGTGAATGCCGCAACAATCGCTACGGCTGCAACACTGGTCATCAAATACTTCTTCATCGTCATAAATGTTATTAGGATTTTCTTAATCTTTTGACACACACAATTATTTGGATGCAAAGTTACACATTATTATAATACAAAATGGGATTTGATGAGTTAAATATTCTAAAAACGCCCGTAATCGTTTGCAAAAATCCCTTGTTCGTAGAGATTTATCCCATAAACGCAAGCAAAAGGCGCCTGCTCACGCAGACGCCCTCCATGAAATAAAATCTTATGTTATGTGTACAATTCTTATTAGTTACCTGCACCATACAAGTAGGTCTCATTTTGATTCGACCAAGGCAGATTGTTTCTATCACCTACCCAATTCTCAAAGGTCGGGAAGGCATTTTTCAGTTCACATCGTTCAGCTGGCCATGGTGTTCCAACAGGTGCCTTGAACTTTTGAGGAGACTGTCCTTGATAGGCAGTCAATTCATAAACTGAATTCGAATTCTTAACCAAAATAGGAATCTCTATGATGCTCGAATAAGCAGTTGGCGAAGTAAACTCAACGGGATCAATACTCTCAACATGATCTACATCGGAATTCATATCACCCAGTGTAATGCTGGCTTCCGTCACGGTATTAATCATCGTTCCTGTCGGAATGTTTCCCATCTTCTTATGAACATCTTCACCTGCCACCTGAATAGGTAAGGTTCCACCTGCTGCCAACAACTTAATGACAGTTCTTGATGGAGAATCTGCATTCTGGTCTACCCATTCACCATAGGTCGTCACACCATTACTTACTGTCTTCGTTCTGTGATACTTCTTATGATAATAAATCCATGCATCGAACACGACGTCGTTGTAATCCAAGTCACGATTGCTGACCTGACCAAGATCTTCACAGAACACACGGCCTTCTTCAGCCAAATATTCCTCAACCTTTTCTTCTTCACTGATTTCGTCCTGTACAGGAATACGCTGAGCCTCTGTCAGTGTTACAATCCAGTCGCTATAGTAGCCGTCGCAAGCAGGCTGCCACTTCACCCACTTCTTCAGATCAGTACTAATGGGGTGATAGCCACCATCGGCGAGTTCCTTGAACTTTACCAGATTGAGACAGGTCTTGCCCTCTTGAGTGGTCTTCATATCATCCTCAGAAAGATTGATGATAGTGCCACCATACTGGTTGGTGTTGGAGCTACTGTAGAACATAATCTTGTTATCATCGCCAAGGATGTACTCTTCGTCGTAGTACAAAGTGTTGTCCTGTTGCGCACCAGTAACAAGATAAATCTTTGAAATTTTGAAAGTTCCAGGAGATGCTACATATAAAGTACCATTATTAACCTGAGAGGTAATCTTTGTGAGGTCAAGTTCAAACTTAGTCGTTCCTGCAGCAATGTCATGATTTCCTGCTGCCCCCAACTGAATTTGTGAAGCCACAGGTGTTGCTTCTTTAAACTCAATTACAAATTTTGCAAACTTGCTCCAATCGGAATTACCATCTCCAAATGTATAAGCTTGAAGACCGCCCCAACCATTTGAAATAAAATTAATACCATTTTCATTGTTTGTAACGGTACCATTATAGCAATATGCAAAATAACTTGTCAAGTCAATTTCTGAGCCAGAAGCAACAACATCGGGCTTATGACCAATTACCATTACATTTGTACCATCCCATGCATACTGAATGTTATTATAGGCGGGAACATCGGTAATCTTAGCATAGGTAGGATTCTCAGGAATGATGTCCTCCTCGGGAAGCAGCTCGTAGTCAAAGCCCATGAACGAACGGTTCCACTTGTCAACAACAGCCTCGCCAGGATTGCCATTTTGGGCAGCCCAAGCATCAATGACTGATGCACTAACCAACGCCATCTTGTCGTTGTGGTTGATGACGCCCTTCACATTGCTACCGCCTGTCTCATGATAGCCGAAGCAAGAGGTGTCAAAGACATTCACCATCAATGTAATCTGATCGTTATGGTATTTGCCGTTATTCACAGTTGAGCCATTGTCCAGCACATTACTCTCAGAGCAAGTTCCTGCATTGAAATTATTAATATGCGAACAGGCTTCACCTACCGTCAATTGGTTCAATGTTGATCCTGCATGAACTTGTCCGTTTGCAGCTTTGGTTGCCTCTTTATTTCCAGTTTCAGGGGGATTAGTACCACCGGTATAAACCTGCTGAACAAAGAAATGGCGGAAATGAGGATCCTCGTATGCAAGGTTGGGATTAGCTTGGAAATACTTCTGAACGCGGAGTTTCTGCCCTTCCGTCAGAGGATCGGGAACTAGCCATCCACCATAATACTTGTCAGGATCAGCCCACTCATTATGGTTCATGTTAGCTCCAGCTATCACGTTGCCATTGGCATCTGTATATTCATGGGTTGCAGGATAGCTAACACCAGTATTACCACGAGTAATACCGCGCGTCACACCGCCATTACCAAATCCCCAGTCCTGATCAGTGGCCGGATTTCCAAACTCAGACTTGAATACGTTATCGAAAGCTTGCTTCTTGGCTTCAATCACGTCTCCACTGAATTCATCTCGCGAACAACTAGTAACAATATAGGCTGTAGCGGCAAGAGCCAACACACCAGTAATTAACGATTTTCTCATACCACACATAAGATTAAATTATAACGTTACGTAACTAATAATTGTATACGGCTGCAAAATTACGAATATTTTTCCTAACATGGTGCTTTTTAGCGTTAAAATCTTTAAAAATAAGAAAAATATGCCCATTTGTCTAGATTATTTTGTAATTTTGACGCCAAAACAAGACAATTAAGATAATGAACAATACACGCATTCTGATCAAAATTGTGCTCTGCGCAATCATCATATTACAGACTATAGCCTGTAAGAAAGACCTCTATGACAAAGAGCAATACGAGCGATTCATCAAATATCTGTCTCCCGTTGATAGTGTTGACCAACGTCATGATTGGAAACTCACAGCAAAAAAACAATACTGTTTCAAGGCAGATGCAGGCACAAATATCAAAAAGGTGATGGTCATGGATGCTGACCCATTGACTAACAAACTTGTAAATGTAATGAACCAGACCGCCGTATCTGATGGAGCATCTGTTCAGCTACCCGTCAGTGTGCCATTGTCTATGTCGAGCCTTTATGCCGCACTTGTCGATGCCGACGGACGATACTACGTTACTGCGTTTCCTGTCGGTCAGAATGAGGATATCAGTTTCGCCAGTGCAACTTCGTTTGCTTCTTCCAATCTCACATTGGCTCCACAAACCTATACTTACTGTTACGAGAAAGATATTCCTCTTGTTGACGATTACGACTATAATGATCTCGTTATTCGCTTAGGCATTGAAAAAAATCTGGAAAATCCCAAGCAAGTAACTCTTCACCTTACTGTAGCTGCAGTAGGGTGCACAGTCCAGATTGCAGGATATGTCCGTCTGTGTAACTATGGTCCCAATGAAGTAGAGAACGTAACGACCATTGACGGCAAGACATTAAACGACGATCTGCCAGAAGGGTCTAAATCCTTAGTACAATCTATCAACACGTTTCAGTGGGACCGCCAAGACAAGGAGGCTGTCATCTGTATGTTTGCCGATGCCCATTGGGCCATGAACAACAATCAGGAGACAACGCCCAATTCTGGTTCCCTTATGCGTAAGTACTACAACACCAAAAGCAATTATAGTTACGAAGAACAAGACTTGTACGAAATCTTGGTATATAGAAAACAGGACTTTATCATTACCTTTAAGACTGAAGAACTCGCCCGAAACATCACACTTGAAGATATCGATCCTTTTATTATCACCACATATAACAGTGCCCGTTTCGAGACTCACCTCGACTATTACAAAAACGCCCAAGTACTCTACGAATATAAGTTAGAACAAGATATCAAAGATTTACCATGGGCCGTGGTGGTTCCCACAGAGAGTTTTGCATATCCTTTAGAAGGTATGCAGATGGGATTCCGCAAGCACACCAGTAGCGGCGCTGCCTTTAACGACGGTGCTTATCCGGATTTTGGAGAGTGGGTAGAAAATTACAAAGCCCGTCTCGATTGGTATACTCGTCCTGACGAGCAGAAAGTTTGGGGATTCTGACGAATCTTTACAACAAAAAGAAACATTTTTCTTTTGCAGTATAATTTATTATTCGTAACTTTGCAGGCAATAACATAATAATGCCCCTTAAAGCAAAGATTACAATGAAAAAACTGATTTGTATCGCATCAATGGCCTTGGTGGCTGTGGCGATGAGTGCACAACAACACAAACTGTGGTATAACAAACCTGCCTCGCACTGGCTGGAAGCTCTGCCTATAGGCAATTCTTCCCTCGGAGCAATGGTATTCGGTGGTACCGAAACCGAAGAAATTCAGCTAAACGAAGAGACGTTTTGGAGCGGTTCGCCCCACAACAACGACTCAAAGGAATCGTTGGCAGCACTGCCCGAGGTTCGACGTCTCATCTTTGAAGGCAAGGAATACCAAGCCTCTAAACTGATTGACCAACATTTCGTAAAGGGACCTCACGGCATGCGTTTCCTACCCCTTGGCAGCGTGAAGCTGAAGTTAGACCATAAAGATTTCAGCAACTATCGTCGCGAACTGAATCTGGGCAATGCTATCGCAACTACCTCTTATACATGCGATGGGGTCAAGTACGAACGCACCGTCTTTGCCTCACAAGCCGACAACGTCATCATCGTGCAGCTGAAGGCTAATAAAAAGAAGAAATTGGAGTTCGAGGTGGACTTTACCTCGCAGTTGAAAGCGCAAGTTTTCGGAGTCTTAGAGCGCGAAGGCGGCAGTGTCAACGAACTGGCTGCAGTTGTTGAAGGTGTAGAACAGGAGGGCATCAAAGCCGGTCTGAAAGCCGAGTGCCGCATCAGCGTTGAAACCGATGGTAAGATAGAGCGTAAGGTTCATTCGATAGAAGTGGACGATGCCACTACTGCCACTCTATATATTACTGCCGCCACCAATTTCGTAAACTACCATGACGTAAGTGGCAATCCTGTCAAAAAGAACAATGAGACGCTGGACGGCTTAAAAGGTAAGTCCTATAAACAGCTACTAAATGACCATATCAAGAAATACCAGGAGCAATACAATCGCGTACAGCTGACACTGGGTAGCCCCGCTGGCAAAACCAATGGAAGTAGCCTGCCTACCGACAAGCGCCTAGGTGCTTTCGACGGCACTGACCTCGACATGGTGTCGCTGATGATGCAGTATGGTCGTTATCTGCTGATTTCATCGAGCCAGCCAGGCGGTCAGCCCGCTAACTTACAAGGTGTATGGAACGACAAGATGAATGCGCCATGGGATTCGAAGTATACCATCAATATCAATGCCGAGATGAACTACTGGCCTGCCCTCATTGGCAATCTGGCAGAGACGCAAGAACCGCTGTTTGAGATGACACGCGAACTGAGTGAGACGGGTACCAAGACGGCTCAGACCATGTATCACTGTCGCGGTTGGGTGGCTCACCACAACACTGACTTATGGCGTATTGCCGGTCCTGTCGACGGCACACCCTGGGGTATGTTCCCTACGGGCGGCGCATGGCTGACGACTCATATCTGGCAACATTATCTCTATACGGGTGACAAGGAATTCTTGGCTAAATACTATCCTGTCATGAAGGGTGCTGCCGAATTCCTGTTGGACTATATGCAGACCTACCCCGCTGCAGGCGA
>Ga0256407_10007578_pt1 | contig 16266 bp, 13 predicted proteins | sample RumenRJG_04DNA_FD_193489 | JGI IMG/M metagenome (GOLD analysis project Ga0256407, IMG submission 193489) | Bovine rumen microbial communities from Lethbridge, Alberta, Canada - RJG_04 | ecosystem: Host-associated > Mammals > Digestive system > Stomach > Rumen | place: Canada: Alberta...
GTCGTCGTCGGCCATTTCGTAGCCGATGGAGGCGGCTTCCAAGGGTCCGCGGCCTTCATAGACTTTATTGAGGTCGTAGCCGAGGATGGCGGTGTTGGCAACTTCTGAACCTGGAGGGAATCCTTCTGGCACCGTCACCAAGCGACCGCAGCGGCCTTCCTTGGCCAACTGGTCCATCATGGGCTTATGGGCATATTGCAGTAGGGTCTTCCCGCCGAGTCTTTCCACTGGCAGGTCGGCCATACCGTCGCCCAGAATGATGATATGCTTCATAGGGGAGGATGAATAAGGGGCTGGACGGGGAAACCGTCCAGCGCACTATTAGATATTGGCGATTGACATGATGTTGGCGAAGACACCGGCGGCCGTAACGGCGGCGCCAGCACCGTAGCCTTGGATGAGCATGGGGTACTCCTTATAGCGCTCGGTGGTGAGCAGCACGATGTTGTTCGAGCCTTCGAGCGGATAGAACGGGTGCGTTGACGGCACCTCCTTCAGGGCGACGCTGGTCTTGAACGACGATGGGTTCTGCTCGTCGGCTTCCATCGTGGCAACGAAACGCCAGCGCTTGCCTTCGGCCTCGAGTACCTTGCGGCGAGCCTCGAAGTCGGCATCCAGCTCCGGCAGACGACGCCAGAAGTCGTCGAGACTGCCCTCGAAGTAGTCATTGGGCACAAACAGATGCTTTTCGACGTCGTCCTGCTCCACCTTGTAGCCTGCCTCGCGGGTGAGGATGACCAGCTTGCGGATAACGTCGGTGCCGCTGAGGTCGATGCGCGGGTCAGGCTCAGAGTAGCGCTGCTCCTTGGCACGGCGTACGGTCTCAGAGAAGGGCACGTCGGCAGCAATCTCGTTGAAGATGAAGTTCAGCGTACCGCTGAGGATAGCCTCGATCTTCAGGATCTTATCGCCCGAGTTGCACAGGTCGTTGATGGTGCCGATGATGGGCAGACCAGCGCCTACGTTCGTCTCGTAGCGGAACCAGACGCCGCGGTCGCGAGCTGTCTGCTTCAGCTTCAGGTAGCTGTCATAGTCGCTTGAAGCAGCAATCTTGTTGGCGGCGACGACGCTGATGTTATGCTCTAAGAATGTCTGGTAGAGCTGTGCTATCTGGCGGCTGGCCGTACAGTCGACGAAGACGCTGTTGAAGATGTTCATCTTCACAATCTCGTCGCGCATGTGTTCGGTATTGGCAGGATAGCCTGCACGCAGAATCTTCTCGTAGTTGTCCAGGTCGATGCCGTCGCGGTCGAGTACGAAGTTGTCGACATCGCTGATGCCCACCACGTTGAGCTTCAGGCGGCGCGACTGCATGAGGAACTGCTGCTGTGTACGGATCTGTTCGAGTAGCATACCTCCCACAGTACCGATGCCGCAGATGAAGAGGTTGAGCACCTTGTATTCTGACAGGAAGAACGAGTCGTGGAGCACGTTGAGCGACTTGCGCAGGAAACGGCCGTCGACGACGAATGATATGTTGGTCTCAGAAGCACCCTGTGCACAGGCGATAACCGAGATGCCGGAGCGTCCCAGTGTGCCAAACAGCTTACCGGCTATGCCGGGGGTCTGCTTCATATTCTCGCCCACGATGGCGATGGTAGCCAGTCCGCTTTCCACCTGCATGGGGAACATGGCTCCCGTCTCTATCTCCTTGGCAAACTCCTCGTTCAGCACTTCGGCAGCGGCGGCAGCATCCTCGTCGCGCACGCCGATGGACGTAGAGTTCTCCGACGAGGCCTGCGAAACCATGAATACCGAGATGCCCTTGTTGGCCAGTGTGGTGAAGATACGGCGGTTGACGCCGATAACGCCCACCATCGAGAGACCCGTCACCGTAATCAGCGATGTGCCCTTGATGCTCGAGATGCCCTTGATGGGCTTCAGGTCGTCCTCTATCTTCTCCTGAATCAGTGTGCCAGGATGTTCGGGGTTGAAGGTGTTCTTTACCTTAATAGGTATATTCTTGATGCAGACGGGATAGATGGTCGGCGGGTAGATGACCTTTGCGCCGAAGTTGCAAAGCTCCATCGCCTCTACATACGATAGTTCGTTGATGGTGTAAGCCGACTTGATGACCTTCGGGTCAGCGGTCATGAAGCCGTCGACGTCAGTCCAGATCTCAAGTACCTCGGCATCCATAGCAGCAGCAATGATGGCTGCCGTGTAGTCGGAGCCACCGCGGCCCAGGTTGGTGGTCTCGTGGCTGTCGCGGTCGCGGGCAATGAAGCCCGGAACTACGGCGATGGTCTTGTCGCTCAGGTTCTTGAACGACTCTTTCACCAGCTGGTTGGTCAGTTCCGTGTCGAGCACGTGCTTACCCTGCTTATTCTCTGTACGGATGAAGTCGCGGGAGTTCATGCGCACGCCGTTCTTGAACATAGCAGAGACGATGTGCGAACTGAGGCGCTCACCATAGCTGATAATGGTGTCTTGCGTCTTTGCACTCAGGTCGTGAATCAGGTACACGCCGTAGTAGATGCTCCTCAACTGGTCGAAGAGCTGGTCTACACTGTTGAATAAGTCTATGCGTTTTTTGTCGTCCTGAATGATGGCATCGATCATCTGGTGATGACGTGTGACCATTGCCTCGAATTCCTCGCGGTAATGGCTGTCGCCGTTCTTGGCCATTTCCGACGTGGCAATCAGCTTGTCGGTGATGCCGCTCAGGGCGCTAACTACAACTACGACAGGCCCCCGTCCGGCTTCTGCCTCTACAATTTGCTTTAAGCTCAAAATGCTCTTCACGGAACCTACGGACGTTCCGCCAAATTTCATTACTTTCATATTCCTATGCAATTTATCTTGCCGCCGGTACGCCTTTAACAAGCGGCGCTTTCTCCAACGGCGGTGCAAAGGTATATAAAAGTTGGGAGTAAGGAGAAAAGTGTCAGGATTTCATCCTTCTTTTTTGCTTTTTTTAACTTCCAAACCGCTGTATTGCTCGTCGTACTTCTGTCGTAGCAGGGTAGGGTTGGCTATCACGCTGCGCAGTTCGTTCAGCCGTTGTTCATTGGGTGATCCGGGAATCCAGAGGCGTATGTAGCCATGGGCGGAATACTTCTCGTCCATGTGCTGGCGGAACCGTTCCCACTGTTGTTCGTAGTTGAGTTCGGGATAGTTGGCCAGGCCAAACTCGATGGTGCGGCGTATGACCACTTCGGGGACAATGTCGCGGTCGGCCTCGGCAATGATTTTCCCATAGAGCGAGCGCGGGGCGTGGCTGGCTGAGGCGCGGTGGTCTTCGACGGCCTCTTTCATGATTTTAATCTGCTCAGGCGAGAACCAACGTTTCAGCCTTGCGTCGGCAGCCAGGATTTTCCCGCCCGTGATGTGGTGGATGGCACGAGGCCCCGACATGCCTAAGTCGTGGTAGGCAGCAATGACGTAGACCATATCAATGTCGGCACCTGTTGTGCGCACCAGGTCGAGGGCATTTCGAATGACGCGGGTGACGTGCTCCAGATTGTGGGCACGGTCGAATTGTGCATACTGCGGCAGGATGTTTGTCTCGACAAACTCCACCAAATCGAGGCTGGGGCTACGGGTAATCATAAAAAAACTGTGAATATTTTTGCAAATGTACAAATTTCTCCTTACTTTTGCAAGGAAAAACGTAAAAAAATGAACGAGACAACAAATATTAAGACCGATAGCCTGAAGGCGTGGCTCTTGGCAGCCCGTCCGAAGACGCTTTCCGGGGCAGCTGTTCCGGTGATGATTGGCCTGGCATTGGCCTGGGTCGATGCGCAGGAGTATATGTCAGAAGCTTTTAGTTGGACGGCCGCCGTCCTGTGTCTGCTTTTTGCGTTCCTGATGCAGATAGACGCCAACTTCATCAACGACTTCTTCGACTTTGCCAACGGCACTGACGATGCCGAGACCCGCTTGGGGCCACGGCGGGCTTGTGCCCAGGGGTGGGTGAAGCTCGACTCGATGAAGCGTGCCATCGCGCTGACCACCTGTATGGCCTGTCTTGTGGGGCTGCCGTTGGTGTGGTATGGCGGGTTAGAGATGATGCTTATTGGTGTGGTCTGCGTCATCTTCTGTTTCCTCTATACGACCCACCTATCTTATATGGGGCTGGGCGACGTGCTGGTATTGGTGTTCTTTGGCCTGATCCCCGTGTGCATCACGTATTATGTGCAGTTGCACACCTGCACGTGGCAGGTGTTATTGGCTTCGCTGGCCTGCGGACTGGTGATTGACGGCCTGCTGATTGTGAACAACTTCCGCGACCGCGACGGAGACCGTGAAACCGGCAAAAACACATTGGTGGTGAAGGTGGGTGCCGAAGCCAGTCTCGTGATTTATCTTGCTGTGGGCATCGTGGCATGTGCCATCGGACTGGTCTTCTTGCTCAACGGCCATGTGTTGGCCTTCGTGCTGCCGTTGCTCTATCTGGTGCTCCACTTCTTCACCTACCTGAAGATCAAGCGTATTAACAAAGGAAAAGCGCTGAATCTCTGTTTGGGAGAGACAGCGCGTAATATCTTTGTCTACGGACTGACCGTTACCGTTGGTCTGCTGTTGTCTTAATTCTCACGCCGTAGCAGATTCACCTGTGTGACGTTGAGGTAAACGCCGTTGACAAACATACCTTTCTCGTTCAGATTCACGATGTCCTTGGATGTGAGTGGTATTCTGTAGACCGTAGACTTTCGGCCAACGGGGGCGCATCCCCATTTGTTCAATGCCACGTTATTGCCCTCAAGTGTGGAGTCTGTGGTATTGTAGATGGTCTTGATCAGCCAGTTGTTGGTCTCCGGGTCGCTGGTGTCTGTGGTGTAAATAAATTCAAGCTTGTCGCCTTGGCGTGCGTTAGCACTTTTAAACAATTCTGGAGAGATGACAAATCCATTCTGCCATTTGCCGAACTCGCAGTTCATAGTTCTCAGCGGGATGGTCTTCCATGTGCCTGAGACAGGTACCAGTTTGACCTCTTTGATACGAATAATGGCCGAGTCAGCCGTTTGTATCGTCACCTCATCAATCGACGTGACGTCCTGGCCGTCGAAGTTGCACGTCAGTTCGGAGATGCCTTCTTTGCCAAAAGCCTTGTACTTGTCGGACACTAAGAGCTGTGTCTCCACCTTTGTTGGTTCGGCAAACACAACGGTGATGGCCTCGTAAGCCGACCAGTCAACGGGCAGATTGCGCTCCTTGACCGAACCGACCAGTCCGCCCCAGGAAACAGCCTTGTAAGTAATGATGCCGTTGTCCGGGTTCTGCTCTACAGACTCGTAGATGTTGAGCGTGCTGTTAAACCTCGACGTGAGCGTATTCTCTTCTTCGGCAGAGCTTTGGTTTGAGGGACTGCCACATGCTGTGAGCAGGAGAGCAGACATCAGGGGTAGTAATTTCTTCATAGATTAGGATTTCGTATTGGGTTATTAGTTAAAGAAGTTCCAGGAAACACCCATTCGCAGCACAGAGCTGTCGGTGGGGTAGTGAGGGGTGAGGAATGTCTTGCGGTTGAACGAACTGCTGGCGGCATTGGTCATCATCACAAAGAAGCGGGCGCGCTTCAAGTGCATATTGGCGTAGACGTCAATGAATGGGAAGTTGCCCAGCTTGATGCGGCTGTCGTCGTTCTGCTGAATAGCGTACTGGTTGAGTTGCGGGCAGAAGTCGGGGGCATCATACTCTGTAAAATAGGTGGCGTCGGCGCCTAACTCTACGGTCAGCACCTTGGCAATCTTGAATCCTAAATAGAGGTTCGTGAAAACATTGAGCATCGGCACCGGCAGCACGCTCTGGTTACTGCTGTTCTGGTAGGTGATGACGTTCTCCCAGTTGATGGGGCCTAACTTGAAATGCTGTTTCAGTTGGGCTGTCAGTACATTGATATTGCCACCGTGCTGTTCAGGGTTGGCTGTCAGGTACTTGCGGCCAGTGTTGGAGTAGACGTAACTCATACCGATGTAGGTGTAGTTCATAATCTCCTCGATGGCCACACGCAGGCTGGTCTTGGTCTTCTGGTAGCTGAAGAGTCCTTCGATGCGTGTATGCGTCTCCTTGTCCAGGTTGTCGTTGTCCCACCACAGGTGCTTGGAGTGGTAGTGGCGCTGGTAGTAGGTGGGATTCAGCCGGTGGAAGTGTGCGTGTGCCGCCAGTGTGACGGTATCGCCGAAGACGGGGAAGTTGAGGTCGGTATTGAAGCTGGCTTTCAGCTGTCCGGCATCTTCGCCAACGGTCCACAGTTCGGCCTGAGCGTTGTAGTGGAACGTCTTTCCTTGGCTTTTTATCAGCTGTCCGCCAATGCTGAAGTTTTGCTCCGTCACTTTCTGCATGACGGGTAACGTGTCTTGCAGCTCGTCCATCTTGAAATTGCGCATCTCATGTGTGGCGAAAATTTTCAGTCCGCTCTTCACCCACTTGTTGAACCCCTCAAGCAGCGCCAGGGCCACGGTGTTCTTGATTTGCAGGTGGCGTGTCTCGTCATAGATGGAGTCTTTTGTGCCCGTCTTATCCTTTCTGAAATAGGTGTTGGCATAATAGTCTGTCGGCGAGCCGTAAGTCATGAAGATACGTTCGTACTTATTCAGTTCTGCGGTATGGATGATACTGGTAACGGGTACGAACTCCTTCTTCATCGTCGAGTCCATCTCTTCTTCCTCCTTCTGCTTCTCAACCATCAGCAGACTGTCCATCACCTCTTGAGAGTCCACGGTGATACGCGTGGTGTCGGGTAGGGTAGGCTTCTCGCGGGCAGGCTCCTTGCCGGCAATGGCAGCATCCTTGGGACGTCCGCTGAATGTAGGCTCGGGCTCACGACCCTCTTTCTTGTCTTTTTCTTTCTGTTGCGCTTTTTTCGAGGCCTGGGCAAACTGTCTGGCTTTGATTTCCTCCTCCGTCATCTTCACCTTACGATAAAAACCAATGTTATAGCGATGGGTCAGGAAGAGGTGCAGGTTGTCGTTGCGGTTCCAGGTGCTGGAAAGCACAGTCGGTATTTCGTTCTCAGAGAACGTCTGTTCGATAGACTCTGGGTGTACGATGTACTCATCGTTGGTGATGCCGCCGTTCTCAGCCGCCTTCTGGTGGTAGGTCGAGAACATCAGGTGCATATTATACTGGTCGCCTAAATACGAGCCGTAGAACAGACCACCGAAGTGTGAGGCTGCCTGGTTGGAAAAATAGCCTCGGGCATAGGCGTAGTTCAGGTCGAAGCCCAAGCCGATGCGCTTGCCGGCATTGACGGCAAACTTAGCCTGCAGGTGGTCTTCGCCCGTCTGCTTGTCGCCGCAGTTGTCGTACGACAGGTTTGTCAGTGGTGACAGGGTGTTAGTGAAATGCAGTTCGTCGGGGGCTTTATTGACATAGCTGTACACCTCGTTGAACATAAACTGCTGAGGCTCAGGTCGGTCGATGTATATACGGTTTAATCGGGCCGTATAGTTGTTGCCCGTCGTGTTGTACTCACCATAGACGCCGGTATTGAGCGTCGTGTTCATATATAGGTGGGGCATGGTGTCGACCTCCACGGGGCGTATGTCGCCGAATTTTCTGTCGATGGTCCATACGTGTATGCCACGGGGAATCTCCTTGTTTTTCTTGGTCGTGTCGTTGTTGTGAGGGTTGAAGTTCTGGTTGTTCTGGTCGTACTGACTGATATTGCCCATCTCGTCAATCTGGTTTAGAACCTGACTGTGAGCGGGCAGTACCGCGAGAAACAACAGCGCGAATAAGTATCTCTTCATCCTACAGTTTGGCAATTCTTAATGTCAACTCAATAAACTTAAAGACGACGGCAGCTATCATAATATACACCGCCGTGTCATGATCTGCAACCATATACCACACCATACCGACAATGGCTCCCAGCATGAAGATGATGTTCAACCATTGTCGCAGACTGCGCAGACGTCCTCCGTCCTCAATGGGCTGTAAATGGTGGTACTTGCTCATTTCAGCAGCTCGGCAAACTTATTGAACAGGAAGTCCTTGCGGTCGATGGTCTTGCGGCGGAACTTTCCCGATATGCGGGCCAGCTTGTTCTGCTTCTTGTTCAGTCCCTCCTTGTCGGTAATCCACTCTTCAGCATTGTACGTCTGCGGCTGGCGCTCCTCGTCGTAGAGGTAGCGTATGTGTGTCATCGTGATGTCGGCCTTGCCGTCGTAGCAGTCCACGATGAGGTTGTACATCAGACGGGTACGGTCCAGGACGAGGGCTGTCGACTTGAAAACGAGCCACTCCTGATAGTAACCGGCCACCTGGTGCTTCTCCGGGTCGTCCAGTACGATACGGCTCTGTTCAAACTGGTTAGCCTCTTTGGTCATCTTCTGCATGTATTGTCTGACGATGTCCTGAACCTCTGCGGCGCTCTTGCCCGGGGCATCGATGACGGTGTGGAACACCACTCGCCCATCAACCTCTGGTACGGCACCGGCCAAGTATTTCTGGTCAGGGTTAACACCTGAGTTCTGTTCGGGCATTTCCCACGTATTTTGTGCCGACAATCCCAAGGGCAGGCACAGCATCATTGCAATGAAAAGCTTTTTCATATTTGACATTTTTGTTTTGTTTCGTTGTTTAACCGGGCAAAATTACAAAATAATCATTGAACATTGAACGTTGAACATTGAACATTATTTTTTTTTAACCCTTCACCTGACTCCCTTCACCCTTCACCTTTTATTTCAATTCCAACTCCTGTTGCATTCTGATAATCTCGTCGCGATACTGTGCTGCCTGCAAGAAATCGAGCTGGCGTGCGGCCTCTTTCATCAGTCTCGTCGTGTTCTCGATGCTCTTCTCTAACTGCTGTCGCGTCATGCGTTCCACAATCGGGTCGGCAGCCATACCGATGGACGTGTCAGCAGATGCGGCACGCTTCAGCTCCTTAATGTCCGACCGGTCGTCGCGGTGCAATGCTGTCTGTTTCAGCGTCCTGACGATTTGTGTCGGCGTAATGCCGTTCTCCTCGTTGTAGCGCAGCTGCTTGGACCGTCGGCGGTTGGTCTCGTCGATGGTGAGCTGCATAGAGGCGGTGATGGTGTCGGCATACATGATGACCTTGCCGTTGACGTTACGGGCAGCACGTCCTGCCGTCTGTGTCAGCGAACGGTGCGACCGCAGGAATCCCTCCTTGTCGGCATCGAGGATGGCCACGAGCGACACCTCGGGCAGGTCGAGGCCTTCGCGCAGCAGGTTGACGCCGACGAGGACGTCGTAGACACCGCTGCGCAGGTCTTCCAGAATCTTTACGCGGTCGAGCGTGGCTACGTCGCTGTGGATATATGCCGTCTGTACACCGTGGTTCATCAGGTATTCTGTCAGTTCCTCGGCCATGCGTTTCGTCAGCGTTGTCACTAACGTGCGCTCCTTGCGCTCCGTCCGCTGGCGTATCTCCTCCATCAGGTCGTCTATCTGGTTCTCTGTGGGCCGTACCTCTATCTCGGGGTCTAACAGTCCTGTGGGACGTATCACCTGTTCGACGACGACGCCTTCAGCCTCGCTCAGCTCATAGTCGGCAGGCGTGGCACTGACGTAGATGACCTTATGGACCATCTGTTGGAACTCGTCGAACGTCAGCGGACGGTTGTCGAAGGCGGCTGGCAGACGGAAACCGTATTCCACAAGGTTCTGCTTGCGTGAGCGGTCGCCGCCGTACATGGCGCTGATTTGCGGGACGGAGACGTGGCTCTCGTCGACTACCAACAGGAAATCGTCGGGGAAGAAGTCGAGGAGGCAGTAGGGGCGCTCGCCCGCCTGGCGCCCGTCGAAGTAGCGCGAGTAGTTCTCGATGCCCGAGCAGTGCCCCAGCTCCTTAATCATCTCCATGTCGTATTCCACACGTTCCTTAATGCGCTGTGCCTTAACGCCGTCGCCAAGTTCGTTAAAGAATTCCACCTGCTTCATCAGGTCGTCCTGAATCTGTCTGATGGCGATGTTCGTCTGTTCCTCCGACGTGGTGAAAAGGTTGGCGGGATAGAGCTTGTATTCGTCGAAGGTGGCCATGCGCTGGAAGGTCACGGCGTCGACCTCTTCTATCTGGTCTATCTCGTCGTCCCAGAAGGTCACGCGGAGCACCACCTCGCTATAGGCCATAAAGATGTCGACGGTGTCGCCCTTCACCCGGAAGTTGCCGCGCCCGAGGTCCAGGTCGTTCCTGGTGTACAGGGCCGACACCAAGCGGCGCAGCAGGGCGTTGCGGTCGAGAATCTGGCCGCGGTGCAGTTCGATGACATTCTCCTGAAGGGCCACGGGACTGCCCATACCGTAGATGCAGCTGACGCTCGACACGACGATGACGTCGTTGCGCCCTGACAAGAGGTTCGACACGGCCGAGAGTCTTAGGCGGTCAATCTCGTCGTTGATGGCCAGGTCTTTCTCAATATAGGTATCGCTGCTGGGCAGGTAGGCCTCCGGCTGGTAGTAGTCGTAGTAGCTGACGTAGTATTCTACGGCGTTGTCAGGGAAGAAGCCCTTCATCTCTTCATACAGCTGGGCGGCCAGCGTCTTGTTGTGGCTTAGTATCAGCGTCGGCTTGTTGACGTTGGCAATGACGTTGGCCACGGTGAACGTCTTGCCCGAGCCGGTGACACCTAACAGCACCTGCGACCGGTCGCCACGGTTCAGTCCGTCCGTCAGTTGGCGGATGGCTTCCGGCTGGTCGCCTGTCGGTTTGTATTTCGATATCAGCTTGAATTCTTTCATAACAAAGTGCAAAGATACTCAATTTTTTGTTCGGAACGGGCTGATTAACACAGATTATTATTAATTTTTTGAAAAAAAGCGTGTCAGACGTCTCGTGCGTGCCTTATTTTTATTAACTTTGCACCTCGAAATGAAGAAAAGTGTATTTTTCGTGTCTTGCATAGCGCTCTTTTTGAGCAGTTGTGCCGGTGAATTCACCAAGGTTCTCAAGTCGCCCGACAGCGACTACCGCTATGAGTATGCCAAGCAGTGCTTTGCCGAAGGCAGGTATAGTCGTGCGGTCATTCTTCTGCAGGATGTCGTAACCGTGATGAAGGGTGGCGACAATGCTCAGGAGAGTCTCTATATGTTGGGTATGGCTCAGTATATGAGCAAGGACTTTGAAAGTGCCTCTGAGACATTCAAGAAGTATGGGACGTCCTATCCCAAGGGCGTGTATGCTGAGAAAGCCTGCTTCTATGTCGGCGAGTCGCTCTACGAGAGTGCCCCTGAGCCGCGTCTCGACCAGACGCCAACCATAGGCGCCATCAATGCCTATCAGCGATTCCTCGACCTCTTTCCCGACTCCAAACTGTTGGGCGTGGCGCAGGATAAACTGTTTGAGCTGCAAGACAAGCTGATCATGAAGGAGTATCTGTCGGCCAAGCTCTATTACAACTTAGGTGGATACTATGGCAATATCAATGCCAACAATGAGAGCAACTACTCGGCCTGCATCATTACGGCTGAGAATGCCCTGAAGACTTACCCGTTCACCAAGCTGCGTGAGGATTTCATGTTGCTGGTCATGAAGAGCAAGTTCCAACTGGCTGAGAACAGCAGCGAGGAGAAGCGGCTCGACCGCTATCGCGACGCCGAAGACGAGTGCTATGGCTTTATCAACGAGTTCCCCGACTCCCGTGAGCGCTCTACCGCTGAGCGTTACATCGCCAAGTGTAAGAAAATAACAAAAGATTAAAATAGTATTTATGGATTACAAGAAATCAAAAGCTCCGGTAAACACCGTTACCCGCAACGTTATGGATCTCTGTAAGGACACAGGGAATATCTATGAGAGTGTAGCAATCATCGCCAAGCGCGCCAACCAGATCTCTATTCAGATTAAGGAAGACCTCAGCAAAAAGCTGGCCGAGTTTGCCAGCTATAACGATTCGTTGGAAGAGGTGTTCGAGAATCGTGAGCAGATAGAAATCTCTCGCTACTACGAGAAGCTGCCGAAGCCCACACTGTTGGCAACGCAGGAGTTCATCGAAAATCAGGTGTACTGGCGCGACCCTCAGAAGGACCAGCAGAGAGAGTTTGAACTGACTGAGGCGTAATGTTATGATACAACGTAAGCAGACTGTTTTCCTCTTGCTTGCCTGCATCTTGGCTGTCGTCTGCTTTGCCATGCGGCTCCAATGGATTGACGCTTTGCAGGTGTTGTCGGCAGTATTGTCGGCCTATACCATCTTTCAGTATCGTCGCCGCATCTTCCAAGCGCGGCTTTGCCTGGCAGGCATATTCGTCATCTTCGCCTGGTATATCGGCGTGGCCGTGTTAGAGGCCAAAGTAGGAATGATTGAGGCTTTACCGATGGTGAACGCCATTCTCATCTTTATGGCCCGCAAAGGAGTCCTGGACGACGAGAAGTTGGTCAGGGCCGCCGACAGAATCAGATAGCATCAAAAAACAAAGTGAAGGCCTTCCCGCAAGAGAAGGCCTTTTAATTTTCAGAGTAAAAACTAAGATTATGAAGAAGTTTATATTATTCTGTGCGTTGTTAACGGTTTCCGCAGTGGTTACGGCGGGCGTTAAGCTGAACCTGAAGGCTATCACGGCCGGCGAGTTCCGTGCTGAGAGCCTGAACGAGGTGACGCCCCTTGCCGATGGTGAGACCTATGCACAGATAAGTGCCGACGGCCAGCGTATTGTGGCCTATTCCTTCCGCACCGGCAAGCAGACGGCCGTGCTTTTCGATGCAGCCACTGCCCGCGGTCCGAAGGTGAATCAGGTCGACGGCTATATCGTCAGCCCCGACGGTAAGCGCCTGCTCATCCAGACGCAGACGAAGCGCATCTACCGCCGCTCGTTCACCGCCACCTATTATATATATAGCATTCAGAACAACAAGCTGGAGCCTCTCAGCGACGGCGGTCAGCAGCAGACGCCCGTCTTCTCGCCCGACGGCAATGTCATTGCTTTCGTCCGCGACAACAACGTCCACCTCGTCAAGCTGCTCTACGACAATGCCGAGAGCCAGATAACCACCGACGGTAAGCGTAACGAGGTCATCAACGGCATCCCCGACTGGGTGTACGAGGAGGAGTTCAGCTACAACTCGGCGCTGGTCTTCACCGCCAACTCCGAGCAGGTGGTGTGGGTGCGCTTCGATGAGAGTCAGGTGAAGCAGTACTCTATGCAGCTGTTCAAGGGTATGGCTCCCGAGCGTGAGGAGTATCGTGAGTATCCGGGCTTCTATACCTATAAGTACCCCGTGCCCGGTGGTCAGAACTCAAAGGTCAGCGTCATGAGCTACGACATCAAGAGCCACAAGGCGCGTAAGCTTGAACTGCCGTTGGAGTCTGACGGCTATATTCCCCGTATCCTGCCGACGCAAGACCCCACGAAGGTGGCTGTCGTCACGATGAACCGCCATCAGGACCAGTTGCGCATCTATATGTGCAACCCGCTGTCGACCCTCTGCCAGCTCGTTGTCGAGGACAAGGCAGACAAATACATCAAGGAAGAGACGCTCGGCGGACTTCGGATCACCAGCAGTCATATCCTGCTGCCCAGCGAGCGCGACGGCTACAACCACCTGTATCTCTACAACCTCAACGGACAGCTGATGCGCCAGATAGGCAACGGACAGACCGTCGTCACCGATGTCTATGGCTACGACGAGCTGACGGGCGATGTCTACTACGCAGCCCTCACCGACAGTCCTACCGATCAGAAGGTCTATGTCTCGCATAAGAACGGCAAGACCGACTGTCTGACGCCGAAGGCCGGCTGGAACACGGCCATCTTCTCCTCCGACTTCAAGAACTTCGTGCTGACCTGGAGCGATATCAACAATCCTGCCGTCTACTCGCTCTGCACGGGGCAGGGCAAGACACTCGCCACGCTCATCGACAACAAGGCGCTGGCCGACAAGTACGCCTCCTACGATATGGGACAGAAAGAGTTCTTCACCTTCACCACGGGCGAAGGCGTGAAGCTTAACGGCTGGCTCGTCAAGCCCAAGGACTTCAACCCGCAGAAGAAATATCCTGTCATTATGTACCAGTACGGCGGCCCCGGCAGCCAGCAGGTGCGTAACGCCTGGAATATCGGTATGTGTGGCAGCGGTGCCGTCCTTGAACAGCTGATGGCGCAGCAGGGCTACATCGTGGCTTGCGTCGACGGTCGCGGTACGGGCGGTCGTGGTGCCGACTTCGAGAAGTGTATCTATCTCAGGTTAGGCGAACTCGAAGCCCGCGACCAGGTGGAGACCGCTCTCTGGCTTGGTCAGCAGCCCTACGTCGACAAGGAGCGCATTGCTATCTGGGGCTGGTCGTATGGTGGCTGGAACACGCTGATGTCGATGTCCGAGGGCCGTCCCGTCTTCCGTTGCGGCATCGCTATCGCACCGCCCACCTGTTGGCGCTACTACGACACCGTCTACACCGAGCGCTACATGCGCACACCGAACGAGAACCAGCGCGGCTACGACGATGTGAACCCCATTGCCCGTGCAGGAAAACTGCACGGAGCGTTGCTGCTCTGTCACGGGTTGGCCGACGACAACGTCCACTACCGTAATACGGCCGAATACGTTGAGGCGCTGGTGCAGGCCGACAAGGACTTCCGCCAGCTCGTCTACACCAACCGCAACCACAGCATCTTTGGCGGCAACACTCGCAACCACCTGTTTCGGCAGTGCCTGAACTTCTTTAAGAGCGAATTGAAAAACTGATTTAACTGAATACAATAACTAAAAATCCAAAAGCCTATGACATCTCTGATTTCCGTTATTCCCATCCTGTTACTCATCGTACTGATGATGGGATTTAAAGTGTCTGGTTACAGGAGTGCTATGGTAACTCTTGTCGTAACAATCCTTCTGGCCCTGTTCGCCGTACCTGCGATGGGAATCCTGCCTGAGAAGTTTGCAGGTGTTTCCATCTATGGTATCGCCCTGTGGTCGGTTGTGGAGGGTTTGCTGAAGGCCTGCTTCCCTATTATCCTGATTATTCTCTTCGCCATCTTCAGCTACAACATCCTATGCGAGACGAAGGAGATTGAGACCATCAAGACCCAGTTTATCCAGATGACCTCCGACAAGGGCCTTCTGGTGCTTATGTTGACGTGGGGCTTGGGTGGCGTCCTCGAGGGTATGGCGGGCTTCGGTACGGCAGTGGCCATTCCCGCAGCCATCTTGATAGGACTGGGCTTCAAGCCGATGTTCTCGGCCGTTATCTGCTTGGTGGCCAATACCGTGGCTGTAGGCTTCGGCGCCGTAGGACTGCCTGCCACGACGCTTGCCAACCAGGTGGCTGCCAATGGTGTGGCTACGCCTGAGGAACTCTGCGAGGTGGCCACGTTTATCATCTTGCAACTCTCATTGATGTTCTTTATTACGCCGTTCCTGATCCTGATGATGACCGACCGTAAGAAGATTGTGAAGAACATCATCATTGCCCTCTTCGTGGGTACTTGCTCTATCACTGTGCAGTTTTGCTGCGCCCATTTCATTGGCCCCGAGACACCTGCCATCCTCGGTTCGGTGGCGGCCATCATTGCCATGCTGATTTACAATAAGCTGTTCCTGCGCCATGAGGCCGAGAAGGACACGGTACACGTCGAGAAGAAGAATTTCGGCCTTGCCAAGACGCTGAAGGCATGGAGCGTCTACGGCCTCATCATCTTCTTCATTCTGATAAGCAGCAAGATTGTACCTCCGGTCAACGAACTGTTGAACACGACGTTAGTCACGAAATTCGACCTGCCCGTCATCGGCAATACCTTTAAGTTCGGGTGGCTGTCGAATGCCGGTCTGATGATTTTCCTCGGTGCCATCATCGGCGGCTTGATACAAGGCTTAAGTTTTGGCAAGCTGATGACGCTACTGGCCAAGACCACGCTCAACCTCCAGAAGACGGTCGTTACCATCTGCTGTCTTGTGGCTATGGCCATGCTGATGAATAATACGGGTATGACCAACGACATTGCCAAGGGACTCGTCCTGCTCACGGGCGCTGCCTTCCCGTTCTTCGCACCGCTCATCGGCTCTATCGGCACTTTCGTCACGGGCAGTGCCACCAATGCCAACATCCTCTTCGGCAAACTGCAGGCTACGGCAGCCAGCGACCTCGGTCTGGTCAACCAGGGCACCTTCTTCGGTGTCAGTGGCAATGAGACCAACTGGCTCGCTGCCGCCAACTGTGCCGGCTCTGAGGGTGGTAAGCTACTCTCACCACAGTCTATCGCTATAGCCACCGCCGCCTGCGACATGGAGGGTCAGGACGGCGACATCATGCGTAAGACGATGCCGTTTGCCATCTTCTGGATTCTGATGAACGGACTGATGGTCTTCCTTGGTCTACATATTATTTAAAAACCGCTACTACTATGATGAATCAA
>Ga0256407_10007580_pt1 | contig 16262 bp, 13 predicted proteins | sample RumenRJG_04DNA_FD_193489 | JGI IMG/M metagenome (GOLD analysis project Ga0256407, IMG submission 193489) | Bovine rumen microbial communities from Lethbridge, Alberta, Canada - RJG_04 | ecosystem: Host-associated > Mammals > Digestive system > Stomach > Rumen | place: Canada: Alberta...
TTCTGATAGCATTACCTACGCATTGGTCTACAACGTCCTTGGTATCAATAACCACATCCACGCCCACAATCTTAACATCAGGGCAAAGATCAATCATACCTTCAAACTTTTCACACGCAGATTCTTCAACCTGCACTAAATACTGTCTCATTTTCTTTTCAGATTAATGAGATGGTTTCGGCCTACTCCCCTCTCTTGGGTTTTAATTTAGTTAATTAAAAATCGGCTGCAAAGATATATGGTTTCTTTGACTTAACTACACAAAAAACGTGGCATTTGGTGGCAAACACCAAATACCACGATAGGTCATAAAAAGCAACATTTCAGAGCTTCACACTATAATTCCGAAATAGTCCGATGCCCTTTTCAATACATCGTAATAGGCGCGATCATTATTGCACTTATCATTATTCGTATACATATATTGGTTATAGGCAGATATCTTTATCAATCCTTCTTTATGGAATTCTTCACAGAAACTATTCAATGGTGGTCTTTCTCGAAACAAATCAAGTCTCGCGATTGCCCTCATTGGGCGCATAAACACGGCTATATCCTTAGACTCGCCTATCTCTTTACGCAAAAAACTTATTACCTTTTCTTCATAGCCAGGCTTGATATAGCTTCTAAAATTTCCCGTCTTTCGTTTACTTCCAGGCTTCATAAGTTTCTCAAAGCCAAAGTCTTTCAGGTTGTTTTCATCATAAGTTTTCTTGCTACTTCTGTATGTTTCTATACAGTCCATTATCCATTCTATCGCCTCTCCATCTGCTGGCTCCCACTTCTCCATAACTATTTTTAGTTTCTTTCCAGCCAATTCCCAGTTAAATGCTCTGGCCACTATATCGGCCAATATATCATGATTCGCAAAAGCCGGAGATGGATTTAACAGCACTACATATGGTTCGTATTTCTTCGAAACCAAATTAATGTAAACTTCAGCGAAGTCTTTACCCGTTTTAAACTGACCTACCCTAAGAGCTGCATAGCCATTGCATATTGGGTGTATGTAATGACGCGAGTATGCCCTTCCTTTAATTGTTGGATGTACAAACTCGAAGACTTTTTCCTCTCCAAAATCTTTCAGCATCGCCTCACACAGAGCATCCCATTCATCCGAATAATTGTGCCCCCATAATACAGGTTCGTCAGTCTTTACTAATCTAAGTTTATATAATTTTGACTTACATTTTGTTTTTCCCATAAATCAATCCATAATTTTTCGGAGCGCAAAATTAGCACATTTTCCCGAATCCACCAAGCATTTCCTGCATAAAAACACAATAAAAAATCGGCCCCAAATCATAGAGCCGATTACCTCCGAAACCTCTTACTGCATAGCAGTAAGGCGGTCAAAGAATATTATCATTAAGCAAAAACTGTATCAGTCCCATAAAAACAATACCGTTATTGTCGGTATAGGTAGCGATATCATCACCTACAATTACAATCTTTCTGAAGGAATCGTTAATCCGTTTGAGTGATTTCAACTCCTGCTCGCGTTTCTCCTCATCGGGAAGCGCATAAGCCGACTGGATGTAGTATTTGTCAGTACCATTGTTAGCTATAAAATCCACTTCATACTGGATGTATACCTGTTTCCCATCGCGCTTCTCTCGACTTTCTATCACTCCGACATCGACGAGATAGCCTCGCGTCCGAAGTTCATTGTAGATAACATTTTCCATGATATGGGTTATCTCTTGTTGCCTGAAATTCAGCCTGGCATTTCTCAGCCCCACATCAACGGAATAGTATTTGGCTATGCTCTCGTAATACTTATTGCCTTTGATATTAAACCGTTTGGCACCATCGAAGAGGAAAGCGTCTTCCAGATATCCGATGTATGAGTTGATAGTCTCATCATCTACCTTCACATGTTGCACACTCACAAGAGTATTAGTGACCCTGCTGGGATTGGTAAGTGAGCCTATAGAAGAACAAAGTGCATCAACAAGCGACTCCAGTGCCTGTCGATTTTTCACGTTGTGGCGTTCTACGACATCGTCTATATACGTTTTGTTCCATAGTCTCTGGAGATACTTTACCTTTTGCTCTGCCGTTCGCTGTTTTAGCAGTGCAGGCATTCCTCCATAAGTATAGTATTCCTTCCACAACTCATTCATAGGCTCCGTCCTGTCAGTAATAAACTCCTTGAAGGAAAGTGGGAAAATCCTAACCTCATCACCACGTCCACGGAATATCGTGCGAATATCACTGGACAGGAATTTTGAATTACTTCCAGTGACATACACATCCACATTGTCGTGCGAGTTGATGCCGTTGACAATACGTTCAAATCCCTCTACTTCCTGGATTTCGTCAAGGAATACATAGTAGTTCTCATCGTCATTGGCAATATGTTCACGAAGATAAGCTTTCAGCTTGTTGGGATCCATCAAGTCACTTCCTTCCTCATCTTCATCTGTGTCAAGCGACACGGAGACGATGCATTCCTCTCTGACCCCCTGTGCAAGCAGATAATCCTTGTAAATATGAGACAGTAGCCATGATTTTCCACAACGACGAGGGCCGGTTATTATCTTTACCTCACCATTGTCACGCCTGTCAATAAGTTGTTGCAGGTATCGCGGTCTGTTGATATAATTCGCCATATTTGCTATCTTTTATTATCTTCCAATTCGAAATTTACTGCAAAGTTACACAAAATTTCGAATTACTGATATTCTTTGATCAGATATCAATAGAAATTTAACGATTATTCATTTTTCTAATCATCCATATCCAGCGAAGCTACAAAATCATCATACGCCGCTAATTCTTCACGATACGCACGATACTCCGCTTCATCAAATTCATCATCATCGCTACTATGGCTTCCAGCCCCATACCCCTTTTCTTCCACAGCACTCTCCGTATTCATAGACTTGCTGTATGGTTTACCATAACCCATCAGTTCCTTGACCACCACAAATACGAATACTGTTACAAAAATAATTACCAATATTGCCATAACAACTCATTCATCATCTTTCATGTCATAATACAAAGAATCCCTGAGGTATGTGCCTTGCGATTTAGCAATCCTTATTGTTTTAGTATTTGCCACATATACGGGATAATACAAGTTGTGATATTTGATGTTCTCTGATTTACACTCGTTCAAACAAATATCAAGCAATCTCATGATACTACCAGCACGTCGTCCTTGGGTGGATGGCGCAATTTGCTTCATATAATCTGTCAGAAACACATCACCTGTTAGTAATTTTAGCACTAAATCCTGATACAGAGGAGTGCGCAGGATCGTTCTTGCAAGCAAAGACACCTGTTCTTGAAGATCCAGTTCATTGAAAACATAGCCAACACATGTAAGATACCAATAATCGTAATACTCGAAAGTAAGCCCAAGTTGTGCAGAGGTTTTAACTTGATTCTCACCATACTTACGAAATGCTGTATCATTATGCTGCTTGATATATTGAGGGAATAACTGACCAATGTCTACAAACCTCATTCCAGGATTACCCTTCGACTCTATTGCCGCACACATTTCTGTAGAACAAGCAGCAAAGTTACTGCTTTGTGTCAACTGATCATCCTCTATGATACCCTTATTATCTCTAATAAAGTCTATGAACGATGAATAAGGAATAGATAGTACACGGGCAATATACTCCCGCACCCTTTGCCTTGGAACCATGTAGTTCTTATCAGCTAACATGTAATAATCGACACTCTTCTCAAAAGAGCGTGTCATAAAACGTACAATATATTCCCTATCATTATTCATTATTATTTCTTATCACGATAATATTTGTAGTTCTAGTATCATTTATATAATTGACAAGAATTGAATATAATCACTTCCTACACGTTTAATGTCAACCTCATCAAAGAAGCTTACGGCTCCATCAGCGTTGCATAAGAAAACTAATATCCTAGGTTTCTTTTTTCCATATTTTCGTTGCATATTCATCTCCAAATTAGGTGCATTTGTAGCTATCGTATACTCGTTTTTATCAAAATAGTGAATACTATTTTTCGTTTCATTATCTATAAAGATAAACAGTATTTTTTTTCGGAACACATAAGATGGGCTCTCATCTATTGTAACATGGCCACTAAATAACGACTGTAGATAAACACTGTCTCCAACTTTCCAATTGAAAACATTAGTGTTGTATGTCAAGGTTGTTTGTTTTACCGACTTTCCTTGAACGTTCAATGCTTTTAGGTTGTTTTGTTTATTTTCAGGTTTGCTATTCTTGTTTACTGCACCAAGTCCTTTTGTATTTTTTTCATAATCGAAAAAGGCACCCATTTGCCCAGTTTTTATTGACACCACATTACCATATTCATCGAACCAACATCCACCAACCTTTATTATTCTTTCGCTGGGTTCAATTTCTTCTATTAGGTCAAAGTAATCTTTATTCTTGAGTCTTTGATATAACAATGAGGTCTGATTTGCCAATATTAATTTATCTCCATTGTAAAAATACCCTTCAGAGTTTTTCTTTATCAAACATACAGAAAAAAAAGTAAAAGTTAGACTCATCCTATAAAACGAGGTATTAAATTCTTTAATACAACCCGTAGAAGAATAGACTCGTTTCTTTTTGTAGTCGTAAATAATGCACTTATTGGCATAATTAACCACATTATAATTATTAGTATTTACGGAAGTGTTTATACTTAATGATTCTGACGGTAATCTCACTTTATCATTCTTCACAACTTGAGCATGCTGAACGACATTGGTATTGTATTGTGAAAATGTCTTTTTTACATCCTTTAGTGTTTGTGTCTCTAATGATTTAATACTACGAATGTTACAATTCGCATCTTCTTTATTTTGCGCACTTAGTATTTCGGTTAATTGTCTCTCTGTTGTTGCAGCGGATATCATTTCCCTTAGCTTTTTTATAGCTTTTTCTTTAACCTGTCTTACCCGTTCACGCGTTAAGCCGAAAGTTTCCCCAATAGACTCTAGTGTTTCTTCTCTTACCCCTATACCATATATCCTAATAAGAATTTCGCTTTCTCTTTTAGAAAGATGAGATAGCAGGCTTCTTACATAATAATTATTATTATCATTTTCCTCATAATCAGAAATGTCATTATGAGTATCTTCTATCGCATCCGAATTCTCATATGGAATGCATGTATCCCTTAAATTGTCAGGAAGACTTTTAATATAAGATTTTATTTCGTGTTTATCTATAATATCTCTTTTATTTATAGGTGGCATAAAGCCATATTGATGTTCATATTTTGCTTTAAAATCATTTAACCTTCTGTGAAGAGTTCGCACATTCAAGGGATACTTTATTAATGTTGAATCTGTAACTATCGCGTCAGATAGATATCTTCTTATCCACCATATAGCATAATGAATGAGACGATAGCCACGAGTTTCATCGAAATTTTCGGCAGCTTTGATAAGACCCAAAAATCCTTCATTTAATAAATCTTCAAATTCCAAACCTTTATGAAGATATTGTTTGGCAAGCCCTATAACATACCGCATATATGCGCTCACCAATTTATTACGAGCATTGACATCTCCCTTCCTGATTTTTAGGGCTAGTTCAACTTCTTCGTCTGCTGGCAACAATGGTTCACGACAGATGTCTAATAAATATCTATCTGTTCGTTTACTAATTTCTAATATATTATCATCTTGATTACTTCCCTTAGGAGGCTCGTATCTTTTGATTAGATTATGAACTTTTATACCCTCTTTCCTACAAATATCCAAGCATATATTAAGAAAGTAGTAAACGCTTCTTTTGCACCTTTTAAAGTTGAAATTTGGAAAAATATTGATATATTCTTCTGGATTGACATCATGTTCCATAATATCAATCAGAATCTGTTGATATAGGCGATTACGTGTGATAGTGCGAGCTAACAACTGCAACCTTAAACTCTTTTCTAATTCAGGATAGATGTAGCCAAGACAACCAAGATACCAATAATTGTAATATTCAAATGTCAGTCCAAGTTGCCTAGATGCTTTAATATGTATTTCTCCATAACGCCAGTAAGCTGATTCACTTCTTGAAAAGAGCTTATTGGGAAATAGTCTACCGATATCTATATACTTGCATCCAGGGTTATTTGCCCACAGCAATGCCTTACACATTTCCAGCTCACATGAAGAAAATGAGCTGAATTGCGTGATATCTTGGGGGTTTAATCTTCTATCATTTTCGTTCTGTTTTATATAGTCGATATAATCAATAAATGGTATATTAACCAATTCATGCACATAGTTAATGAGTTGCTGACGCGGAACTATATAGTTCTTGTCATCAAGAATCTGTTTATTAACGAACTTTTCGTAAGTCCGATTATAAAACAATTCTATAAGCTCACCACTATTCATTACTCATCTTCTTTAATGAATCAAATTATAAGTACTTTGACGCAAGGATATAACAATTGACACTCTTCTCAAAAGAGCGTGCAATAAATCGTACTATGTATTTATTGTTATAAGACATATTCTTCGGAGTGTTTATTATTAATTTACGTCATACTTTTAATTCTTTTTATTATAGACTACTGTAATCTGAAAAAGACTCATAGCGATCTTAAGAAATTCTTCAAAACCGTCTTCCCATTTTTTATTAACCACACACTTTATGCCATTTTTCAAAGTAATTACTGATGACTTGTCCATAAAAAAGGAATCCTTAACATTAATATCATTAAGACTTTTTATATTAACTATCGACAGTTGTTCAATCACACTGTATTTCGAATTACTTTTTATAGACTTGGGAAACACATGGCAGAGTGTTTCCCACGATGTATTCTTGTTAACATCAATATAATGTTTTATAACCTCAAGTACAAATTGCTCTTTACATAATGGCTCCCCATCTTCAATTGAAAAGGATGCTTTATCGTAATTAAATGGAGATTTAAACTCCACATTTGGGCTATTAATCATTTTAGCATTACTATTATGCAAGATATTATTAAGGTCTTTATCTTTGGTAGATTCTATCAACAATTCATAAACATTACTGATTTCAGGATTCAGAGATGACAAATAATCCGCTAACTTCCTATATGTATACAATAACAATTTATCTGCATTTTTTACTATATATTCAGACCACTCTGGATTAATTGTGATATAGAAAGAATCGTCTTGTAACCTAGATCCACGATATACAGAATAAAAACAACAATTCTGAAATTCTTGCGATTTTACTTCAAGGATAATATTATTTATATACTCAATCCATGGGTTGAGAAAACTATATGCTATTCTATCGGATAGTAAACTTAGGTTATCTTTTACATACCTACTTTCTTTTTTTGTAGTCAACGTTTTTACGACATCTTCATAAGATGCATCAAAAAAGAGTTTTGATTTCTTTTGCAACACAAAGACAATTCTATTTAATAAATCCTTAGTCCCTAATGACAGGTTATTGCCTAACAACAAATTCCAGGCATTTGCAATCATTCGTATTTTAACATCTACTACATCAATTCTTTGTTCTTGATTTGTCTTGTATATTTGGAGAATAGATAAAAACCAAAAGAAATAATAAGTTGTTGTATTGTTTTCAAATGCTTCATTAATTTTATTAACAGGCAATTTGTCTGAATATGGGATCGCACCCGATGATACGACTCGATCTTTAATTAATATTTTATGGTATAATTCACTTATTTGAAAATCTCGAAAGACTTCTATCACCTTATATGTTACGATCTCTTGATTCTCACACTCTTCCAAGCAAAATTGCAAAAAACAAAAAACACTTTTCAGCTTTTTCTTTGCAACATTCTTTGAAAACATATTTAAATAAGTGAAGGGATCAATATCATGCTCTAATATATCGAGCAACATTTTTTGATATAGTTTATTTCGAATTATGGTTCTAGCCAACAACTGCCTTCTTTCATTTAAATCTAAATCAGAATATATGTATCCAATGCAGCTTAAATACCAAAGATCATAATAGTCAAAAGTAAGCCCTAATTGAGTCGCAGCTTTTATATGACTTTCACCATAAGACCTGTAATCACTCTCGCTTCTAGAAGAAACAATATCAGAGAATAAGCTACCAATCTCAACAAATGTACAACCAGGGTTGTTTGCCCATATAAGAGCATTACACATTTCTATTTCACAAGCAGAGAAAGAACTAAAATGAGTGACATCATTACTATTTAATATTATTATCTCGTTTCTGTTAACTAAATACTCTACAAAATCAATATAAGGTATATCGATAAGTTCACGAACATAGTTAGTGAGTTGCTGACGCGGAACTATATAGTTCTTGTCATCAAGAATCTGTTTATTAACGAACTTTTCGTAAGTTCTATTATAAAACAACTCTATGAGCTCACTACTATCCATTACTCATCTTCTTCACTAACGAACTAAGTGAATTCTCTACTTGACTAATAATTAAATTCAAATCTGTATCTGATTCTGTGAGTTTTGAAACTCGATCCCAGTTGTCTTTCAATAACTTCTGGAAATTGGCAAATCCTTTCTTAATGGTCTGCGCTCTGTTCAAATCGCTAGTAAGATCAACAGCATCATCCAAATCGATTTCGCCATCTAAGAATTCATCAAGCACTTCCAACGCATCTTCATTCTTCGACTTTATCACATTACCTATCTTGCGAATATCCTTTGCGTCGGCAAATTCTTCGTTCTTAATTTTCTCAATAACCCTTGACACAATCTTCATGTCTGGGTTTTCTTCATCAGCATTGGTTATGGCAGGATTCTTAAGAAGTTCATAATAATGACTCCACTTTCGTGGCTGCATATCATCTTCCTCGTGCATTCTATCATACACTTTTATAGACAACTTAGCATCATTAACTCTCATTCCCAAGTCATCGGCAATTGCTGTTATCGGACGTCTTGACTTCTTCTGAGTTCTATAAAGGTAGCCGGCTTTTTCGAAGGCATTCCAATCCATACGACCAATAATATGGATTGTACCAAGCAAACTCAATATCTGTTCTTCTGTAATATCCTCTGGCAATACCGTACATCTTATATAGGCCCATTTGGAGAGATCTGTCTTGGCTAGCATCCTGTATGCAGCTAATCGACAATTACCCTCCAAGACAACATTACCCTTAACAATAACGGGTTCAAGTAAGCCGCCATTGGCCTCAATACTCATTCTCAAAGTCTTGACGTGGTCAAGCTTGCACATTTCCTGCTCAATGGTTTCTTGTGAAGGTGAATCCTCGTCCAATGTGTGAAGTGCAGAAAAAACACGTGGGTTCTCTGCATAGAATAACAAATCTGATTGCTTTAACTCAGTATCTGTTACAGTAACGGTCTGTTTGCCAATAGGCATTTCTCTTTTTGTTTCCATATGTTTAGGCTTTTAATATTTCATGAATAATACTTGCAAAACTATAATCCGCGTCACTCTTATACTTGGCTAACGTTATATCGCCTTGTGCTAAGAAGGCTGCTCTTTGCTTAGCTTTCAATAATACATCAATCCATACATCGATGCTGTCTTCTATCATTAGGTTGTATATGTTGCACTCCCTTTGCTGAGAGATGCGATGTATTCTGTCTTGGGCTTGTAAATAGTCATCGAGGTTAAACCCTCTATCGTAGAAAATGGCATTATTGGCCACAGTCAATGTAAGGCCCTCTTTTGCCGATTGTGGTGTAGCAAATAAAACTTTTGCATTACCTTTCTTGAAAGCTGCCACTGACTTATTTCTATCTTCGACACTCATCTTACCAGTTATCTTGCAGGCATTGAGATGCTTATACTTCCTACAGAACTGGTCGACATTCCCTGTGAATATACTCCAGACAATGACCTTTTCATCACGTTCCATAATCTTTGCAATGGTCTTGTCAAGAAGTATCTCCTTGGCTGATAAGTCTTCATAACTATCATCCAGCAATCTGGGATTTGAAGTGATTTGTACAAGTCGTAATAATCGTTTAATAGTATCAGTAGATTCGTCCAATATGCTTTCATCGCCCTTCTTCAGCATGATCCTCATTTCGGAACGGACTTCTTCATACATCTCGTTCTGCCTGTTCTCAAAGCCAATATACAAATCGTGGTAAATCTTGTTTGGTAATGAAATGATACCGCTACTCTTCGTCTCTCTGACGCTGAACGATTTTATCTTATCGAATATTGCCGAAACAGATTTCTCGAAAGTATTTCTTCGTCCAGCATCGCTTTCCAAATCATTAGACAAGTCACACTCATTCTTAAAACTATCAAAACTTTCACCAAGAGATTTTCCTTGATCCAAGAAATACACCTGAGCCCAAATGTCGTATGGCCTATTAGCGACAGGGGTTCCTGTCATAATGATACGTATCTTAAACAATGGGGCTATTTCAAAGAAATCCTTAGTCAGTTTCGCATCTGGATTCTTGATTTTCGTGGATTCATCAATGATGATGGCCACATTCCTAGTTTTTAAAAACAACTTTATCCTTTCTAGCTCGCCAGAGATAGTCTCGAAGTTTGTAACTATTACACGCGCCGTACTATTAAACACATAGTAATTACTTCCACGCTTATTATCTATCGTTTTGGGCGTAATGTTTGTATGAACCTTAAATTCTTCACACCAGTTGTTTACCAATGTTTTCTTAGTAACAATAAGAACCGTGTCTATGTCTCTTTTGTCAAGCCAATACAAAAGCAAATCAATAGCAATCTTGGTTTTACCCAGACCTTGCTCATGGAAAATAGCAGCATATTCCTTGTCTTTGATTTCAAGGAACGCTTCATGCTGATAGGGAAAAGCCTCATGCTTTGCGCTCAGATTGTACTCAATATCATATTTTATGTTACTCATAGAATCTGCACTTTGTTATAACAATCAATTACATGAAACTTAATGTCGTCCAATTGTTCCTTTTTCTTCTTTGTCACAATGATGTTTTTCATTCTTGAGAACCCCATAATAGAAGTACAAAGAACAATGTTTCTGTCTGCATCGTATGTTCTGGCTTCATTGATATAGTCATTCAGTTGTCTGTGGGTGTGCTCTTGATCAATATCATTGTCTGTTTTTGCTTCACCCAAAATGATATAGTTGGAATCATTATAGAACACATCAGGAATAGATCCACCAATTATCTGTGGACACCGGTTATACTCACCAGGCAATTCTACACACAAAAGATTGCGCGTAAAGTCATGTGGAATTGTAGATACATAATCTGCAATCTTCTTTACGAATGACATATGTGTTAATGATTCCATATAACTTATTTTGTTTGTTGTTCTACCAGACCAAGGACAAAATCCAATTTTTCTTTCAGATTTTGTAGTTTCCACAGTTTTTCGCTGTAGTTATCATCATTGGCTAGATTCTGAATCTCGCCAACAGGGAAGTCAAACAATCGCTTATACAAGGCACTGGCTAATACATCATATGGGTATTCCGACAAATCAGCAGAAGCCAGTTCTGCAGCGTGCAAGACCTTTTCTGCTGCTGTGATATTGTCTTTAAGAAAAGCGCTGAGTGCCTCATCATTTCGCATTATCTGAGGAATAAGTCGAACCTTCTGCGCATTGTTCACATTTCTGTTTGCCACCCATTTGGCAAAATCGTTTGCTTCAAAATGTCTTTTTTCTATCGAAGCCTTTATCTTGGAATTCTCATGTTCCTTGAATTTAGAATACTCAGAAACATCGAAATCATATCCCTTCTCCTTTGTGTACGGTTTATAGTACTGAACCATATATTTGTATGCATCAATACTTTTCTTTATATCACTACCATTTCCGCCACACATAGATATGATGGCATTCTTATTTCTACCCTCAACTTCACTAAGGTAGTACAGGTATTTTGCCTTTGAATATGGATCCCATTCGCGGGGACCTACAAGGTGAGATTGAAGCCTTATTTTATGTTTCTCTTCATCATCAAGTTCCTCATAAACTAGAGCGATTATCTCACCCCAGTTGCCTGGTGTGCCGTTCTTTTCAAACTCCCTATAAATCTGTAAGCGAGTATTTCCTTCAATGACAACGTATGAACCATCAGGTTCATGACTTACTACAATAGGATGAATGATACCTCTACTTTCTTTAATTGAGTCGCGGAGTGAATGATAAGTGGTCGAACTTCCTTCGCTGCTATTATCAGACAACGCAAGGGCTATTAGTTCGCTACTGATTTCCTTATACTGCTCTAAGTAGTGTTTAATACGAGGATTATCTTTATCCAGATTAATACTCGCTGTGGGCAACAATTTTAATACGGCTTGTTTCATCGCTTCAGTAATTTATAGGGGTTTAAATTTTCAAATCTTAAATCAAAATATTCGTTTGCTATTTCGGGATAGTTAGCTTCAAAATCAAGCATTGTCCTATAGCATGAGCAGTAAGTGTCTTTAAGTGGATATCCTTTAGGGAGCTTTAGTTTCTTGTTATATACACCCTTTTTATTCAAGTGAGCAATTCCTTGATGATACTCTTCGTTTCGCACACAGAATTGACGGAAACTCATCTTCTTAAAGAAACTGGGTTGGTTACACCAACGTGCTAGCTGTATATACATGTCCTTAAATTCTGAGTTCTTATACTCTTCAAAACGCATTATATAAGGAAGGCAGCCATGCTCCATCAATATTTTAATCCTAAAAAAAGTTCCTTCTATATCTTTCTCGTCCTGACTATCATATGCAACAAGAACATATAGCTTAGTAGATTTTTTACAATGCTCTCGCCATATCTTCAATCCTTTAATAATCTGTTCAACCTGTTTCTTTTCGTTAGGGTCATCCATGCGATAGTGATCAAAAGCAAAAATGTAGTCGCCATGATATTTTACTTCATTAAGTAATTCTGCTTTTTGATGTGTCATCAATCGTACATCCATTCCCTGACGAAATTGGAAAGGTTTCCCTGAACTTTTAAGATCTTCCATAACTTTGGCAAACACCTTTGGAGGAGCTGCCATTATATTATCATCCCAAAGGTATATATTTGGACGATCCTTATCTATGAATTCAGATACAGGCGACCATTCTACCACCCTATTCAACATACGATTAACGCAAAAACCACAATGACGTATACAACCTCTTGTTGTAAAGCCTATTGAGTAGCTAAGATAGTCATCAAATCTGCGTTTTTTTATCTTTTCATCACCACCTGTAGCCTTTTCTATATACTCATCATACAAATGATAATCAGGAGCATGATGTTCCACTTCGTCAGGGAGGTTTGGTCCATTAACCTCAAAGAAACCTGTACCACCATAAAATATCAGATGTTTCTTTATCATCAATTGAATAAAATTTGGAACTTCCGTAAATTTGAATACTCTTGAAAGTACCAAAATATCATATTCACAATCAACAATAGCAGGTTTTCCATCTACCCGTAACTCATCATAATTACATATAAGTCTGACATTATGCCCGTATTCTTTGCAATAAGCAGAAACTTTTAGTAATGCTAAGTTCGGATGCCTTGTGCCATGATCTAACAAGTCGGCATCAATCAAGCCGACTAATAGTTTCTTTTCATTCTGAACTATGTAGTCAGTACAGAAACCTTTGTTTTCTGTTAGATACATCAGCATTTTGTAGCTGTTCCTCCTTCTTTTATAGCAATATTCATACGTGTAGATGCAAGTTCCAGGAATTATTAATTCACTATTTGCAGAATGGACACAAGAAAAGCGCACCCTCATCCCTTATGTACTTACATCCGAGCCGTCGCCAAACAAGCCTGCATTACATACACAAGGAAAGGGTACGCCTATATAGGCGTATCCCAAATCCCTCGAGGTGTAATGCATCAATTTAGTTGGCGACTATTTGGATGTAAACCTCATCAGAATCTTCGATACTTAATTTCTGTCCCGCAATGTCATGCAAAAGCAGCTATTTACGTCGTCCTTTCGTCACTACAACATGGACAACAACCACTATGCAATTGCAAAGGTACAAAAAGTTTTTGGATTTACAAGCGGAAAGAGAGAAAAGTTTGGATTGGGGCAAGAAAAAAGCCCTAATACATTATTGTATCAGGGCTGGATGGGGTTTGTTATTTATCTATTTCTTCAGTTTCTCAAGCGTCGCTAGACCTAATTCAGTCAGCAGCCATTCTCCATCTTTGCGGCCACCTTTACGAGTGAGACAACCACTTGTTTGCAAGTTTTCAATATCGCGCTTGATAGTTCTAATTACAACCCCTGTCTTTTGTGACATTGCTGAAATTGTAATAGAAGCATTTGCACTTATCATTTGCAATATAACTAATTGTCTTTCAGGCAGTTCTTTGGTGACATCTTTGGTGACATCTTTGGTGACATCTTTTACGCCAACTTTCTCCTCTACATTGGCATAAATGATGGTCTGAAACTGGGTCGGCGTTGATTGGAAGACAGGTTTCAATTCGTCCTTGTATCCCTCCAGCGCTTTAGTCTCATTGCAGATACGAGTAAGTCCGCTGCCTCGTTTTTCCATAAAATCGAGTTGGGCCATGACATTGGCAAGTATGGGGTTGCGGCGCTCGGAAGAGACATTAGCTATATCGAGATTCTGAATCAGCAAGCCATTATACATACCTCCAGGCGAAGTAACCACAATGCGATCGTCGTAGATATCCAGATGCACCTCGGCGCCCATCACGGTATAATCTCTATGGATGAAGTGGTTTACCATCGCCTCAAGGACAGCACGTTCTGCATATTCGGGCTTGTTCTTACGTCCATCCGGTAACTTCTCCCAGCCACGCTTTGTGTTAGACTTCACGAAGTTCATGGCCTCGCGAAGCAATAGAAGTATGTTGCCCGTAAACTCAGAGTCATTGATGGCATCACCTTTCTCTTTGCCTTCCCATCGGGTACAATACAAGCGCGATTGCCACATAGGACTATAATCGGTGAACAACGCACCTGCGTTGGTAAGACAACCATCGCTCGTTACAAGTCCGAACGACAGGAGATACTTTTTGTCCCACTCCTGAGCGGTGCGTTCCCTAAATGTGCTTGCCAAAAATGCAAAGGAATAATCCTCCACTTTATAATCAGTATGTAGAGAATCGTAGGTCTTGTTAGTGCCTTTCAACACAAGGCGAAGCATCTGCTCAGCGGTAGCAGGCAAGCTCTCGTCACCTATACGTACAAAGGCTATGCGCTGACCATCACCAACATAGTAGTATGGAGTGTAATTACCAGCTTTCACTTTAAGTTGCAGCACATCCATATCGTCTATCCTATGCGGAATCATCTCCACATCTGGCAGCGGGTCCATGTAGTCGCGAATCTTACTACTAATAGTCTCGCACACATGCTGTATATCGGCAAGTCCTTTTACTACGCCATCGTTATTGACACCAAAGAAAAGACTACCGCCCAAGCCATTGGCAAAAGCACTTACGCTCTTCAGCCAACTCTTAGGTTTATTCTCCTCGAGTGCAACTTTATAGTCGTATGCTGTACATTCAGCAATCAATTCCTGTATATTCATCATTTATCAGTTCATTAACTTTAGTCTTTGCTTGCAAAGGTACAAATAATATATGGAAATAAAGAAGAACTTTGCAAGAAATATCGACTCGAAAACAAAAAAGGCAACTATTATAGGAATAATGGCAACTTATTCAGGGAATGTAGTACCTAACGCGGTCACGCGGTCACGCGGTCACATTAGAAAAATCAAAAAATGAGGGGTTGGGGAGAATAATATATAGTAATATTATTCTATATTATATATTATATTATAATATAATATATAATATAGAGTTAAACGCACTGGATTAGCAAAATTAAAAATCCAAAAGTGACCGCGTGACCGCGTGACCGCAGAGTTGTGTGGATAAAACTCGTAGAAAAGTTAATCGACTTATTTTTCGAGTGCCTGAACATTGCCGGCACTTCATTGCCCATAAAATTACGGTTATTAAATAGAAAAATTACGGCTCATAGGGCACGAAGTGGTACGCTAATTTAATTAACATCATTTAACGAAAATAACTCGATATATATTTTTTCATTACTTATTATATTCGTACCTTTGCTGTGCAATTAAGGGTTATTGCACAGCGAGTGAAGGCTGCGGCTCAGCATTGGCCAAGCGAGCTTGCACACTGCGTTCGCCTTGCACTTCCCTTGTATCGTCAACTTTAATAATTAACCATTTAAAATTACAAAAGCATTATGGCAAAGATTTTTTATTTACTTAAACAAAACAAGGCACAGGGTTCTAAGATTTACGGCAAGTGGTTTGCTCACGGCAAGACCATCGAGACCCTGAACACACGAAAGATGGCTACTCACAT
>Ga0256407_10007581_pt1 | contig 16261 bp, 10 predicted proteins | sample RumenRJG_04DNA_FD_193489 | JGI IMG/M metagenome (GOLD analysis project Ga0256407, IMG submission 193489) | Bovine rumen microbial communities from Lethbridge, Alberta, Canada - RJG_04 | ecosystem: Host-associated > Mammals > Digestive system > Stomach > Rumen | place: Canada: Alberta...
AAATTGCTCATCAGATTCCTCCGGGATCATAGACCGCCGTTTTGCGGTGCAGTGTTTTTACAGCATTTTATCATCAGGTATCCCGATTGTAAATGCTGCCGTTCTGCCCGCGATTGTAACGCAATTGTAATGCTGCCGTTCTGCATCGTTGATTTTTGGCGTTCCTTCCATTATAATGATAATTTCAGAATCAAGGGAGAACCACTGATTCGAAATTGACTTGCAAAAAGTTTCAGAATATCTCTGAAAGGAGTAATAAACTTGATTTCAACAGACTATACACTTGGAATCGATATCGGATCTACGACTGTCAAAATCGCCATTCTGGATCCCTCCTGTAAAATCATGTTTGCCGATTACCGCAGACATCACGCAGACATTCAGGGCACACTCCGTGCCCTTGTACAGGATGCCCTTGCGCAGCTGGGCGACATCACCGTCCACCCTGTCATCACGGGATCCGGCGGCCTGACCCTGGCGACCCACCTTCAGGTCCCCTTTGTCCAGGAGGTTGTCTCCGTATCCACCGCCCTCGAAAGAATCGCGCCCAAAACCGATGTCGCGATCGAACTCGGCGGCGAAGATGCCAAGATCATCTATTTTGAAAACGGCAGCGTGGAACAGAGGATGAACGGCATCTGCGCAGGCGGCACGGGTTCCTTTATCGATCAGATGGCGAGCCTGCTGCAGACCGACGCCGCAGGACTCAACCGCTATGCGCGCGGATATCGTTCCCTGTATACCATCGCGGCGCGCTGCGGTGTCTTTGCCAAATCCGACATCCAGCCCCTGATCAATGAGGGTGCGACCAAGGAAGATCTCGCCGCCTCCATTTTCCAGGCGGTTGTCAATCAGACCATCAGCGGCCTTGCCTGCGGTAAGCCCATCCGCGGACATGTCGCCTTCCTGGGCGGCCCCCTGCATTTTTTACCGGAACTCAAGGCTGCATTTGTGCGCACCCTCAATCTCGACGACGAACATACCATTGATCTGGAAAACTCTCATCTGTTCGCCGCCATGGGCAGCGCCATGAACGCACAGGAGGACAACCATGTGCTCCTTTCCGAAATGGCGGAACGTCTGTCCGGAAAGCTTCACATGGAATTCGAGATCGGGCGTATGGATCCCCTCTTCTCTTCACAGGAGGAATATGACGCTTTCTGCCGCCGCCACGAGAAGGCAAAGGTGCAGCGTGCGGATCTTGCCGACTATCACGGAAAATGCTTCCTCGGGATCGACGCAGGTTCGACGACAACCAAGCTCGCTCTCGTCGGAGAAGACGGCTCTCTCCTCTACTCTTTTTACAGCAACAATAACGGCAGCCCGGTCAGGACTGCTATTTCGTCGATGGCGGAAATCCACCGCCTGCTCCCTGCAGATGCAGAGATCGTACGCAGCTGTTCCACCGGCTACGGTGAAGCCCTGCTCAAGGCGGCTTTCCTTCTGGACGAGGGTGAAGTAGAGACTATTGCCCACTATTATGCCGCCGCTTTCTTTGATCCCGAGGTGGACTGCATCCTCGACATCGGCGGACAGGACATGAAGTGCATCCGCATCAAAAACCACGCAGTCGACAACGTCCTGCTCAATGAGGCCTGCTCCTCCGGCTGCGGCTCTTTCATCGAGACGTTCGCAAAATCCCTCAATTATACTGTCCAGGATTTTGCGAAGGAAGCCCTGTTCGCAGCCCATCCCATCGATCTGGGAACACGCTGCACGGTATTTATGAATTCACGCGTCAAGCAGGCACAGAAGGAAGGAGCGGATGTCTCCGATATCTCTGCCGGCCTGGCCTATTCTGTCATCAAGAACGCCCTCTTCAAGGTCATCAAAGTCTCCGACGCCTCCCAGCTGGGCAAAAATATTGTCGTCCAGGGCGGTACCTTCTATAACGACGCCGTTCTTCGAAGTGTGGAGACGATCTCCGGCGGACAAGTCACACGTCCTGACATCGCCGGTATCATGGGCGCCTTCGGCGCGGCCCTGATTGCCCGCGAACGCTACACCGGCAAAGAGAAGACGACCATGCTCTCCTTTGATGAGATCGAAAATCTTCAGTTTGAGACAACTCTCACCACCTGCGGGCGCTGCACCAACAACTGCCGCCTGACCATCAACCACTTCCTTCGCGGTGAAAGCGAAGATATGACGGAAAATGCCTCTGTCTTTGAGGAATCTGTCCCTGTGACCGGCGAAGGCAGCAGCCGGAAAAAAGAATCCGGTCTTGCTTCCCGCGCCCTTGAGACAGGCCGCGGCGCAGCAGAACGTGCCAGGGAGTCCGCTCTGGAAACTGCCGGACGTGCCGCCAAAGCCATTGGTGAAAGTTCCATCGGCGCTGCCGCCGGGCTCGCAAAGGAGTCCGCTCTGGAAACTGCCGGACGCGCCGCCAAAGCCATCGGTGAGAGCTCCATCGGCACTGCCGCCGGGCTCGCCAGGGAATCCGCCCTCGAGACTGCAGAACGCGCCAGGGACACAGCTCTGGAAACTGCAGAGCGCGCAAGAAACACTGCTCTGGAGACTGCCGGACGCGCAAGGAACACAGCTCTGGAGACCGCAGAGCGGGCTGCAAGGGCCCTCGGCGTCGGCGAATCTCCCGATACAGCTTCCATGCAGGACAAAAAACCTGCTGCAGGTAAGGCAAATAAGAAAGCACGGGAAGGCAGGGTCGATAAAAACGCAGCTGCGAAGAAATCCGGCTCCTCCGCGCCCGCCCAGGAGCGCCTGTTCATCTCCGGCAACCGCTGTGAGCGCGGTCTCGGCAAGGAAGCGGCACAGAACAACATGCCCAATCTCTATAAGTACAAGCTGGGCAGGATCTTCGGCTACCGTCCGCTCACAAAGGACCAGGCATACCGCGGAACCGTCGGCATTCCCCGCGTACTGAACATGTACGAGGACTATCCTTTCTGGGCAACTTTCTTTACAAAGCTCGGATACAGAGTCGTCCTCTCCCCGCTCTCGACACACAAAATCTACGAGATGGGCATTGAATCCATCCCCAGTGAGTCGGCCTGCTATCCTGCCAAGATCGCTCACGGACATGTCATGTGGCTGATCGAGAAGGGCGTTGACTTTATTTTCTATCCGTCCCTCTTCTACGAGCGGTCGGAATTTGCCTCCTCGGACAACCATTACAACTGCCCGATCGTCACCTCCTATCCGGAGAATATCCGCAACAACGTGGAGGAGATCACCGACGGTAAAGTGAAGTTCCGCAATCCCTTTATGGCATTTACCAGTGTTCACACCATCACGGATGCCATGGAAAAAGAGTTCGGCAGTGAGATCCCCGCAGAGGAGATCCGCGCCGCCTGTATCGCCGGTTGGGAAGAGCTCGAACAATCCCGCCTTGATATCCGCAAAAAAGGTGAGGAAGTCCTGAAATTCATGGAAGAAAACCATGTCAAGGGCATCGTCCTTGCCGGCCGCCCCTATCATATTGACCCGGAGATCAACCACGGAATCCCGGAGATGATCACCTCTTACGGGATTGCAGTCCTGTCCGAGGACTCCATCTCCCACCTGTCCACACCGGACCGTCCGATCACCGTCCTGGATCAGTGGATGTATCACTCCCGCCTGTATGCGGCGGCGAACTATGTGCGTCTTCGCGATGATCTGGACCTGATCCAGCTCAACTCCTTCGGCTGCGGTATTGATGCAGTCACCACCGACCAGGTCAACGACATTCTGGCAGGTTCCGACAAGATCTACACCTGTCTCAAGATCGACGAAGTCAACAACCTGGGCAGCGCACGCATCCGTGTCCGCTCCCTGATCGCCGCGATCCGTATCCGCGACGCCAAAGATACAAAGCGCAATATCCGTTCCACAGCGATCAAAAAAGTACCCTTCACTGTGGAAATGCGCAAAAACTACACCATCCTCTGCCCGCAGATGTCACCGATCCATTTTGACCTGCTCGAACCGGCGGTCAATGCCTGCGGCTACAACCTGGTCGTCCTGCCCAACGATAACCGCCGGGCTGTTGACTTCGGCCTCAAATATGTCAACAATGACGCCTGCTATCCGTCCCTCTTCGTCGTGGGCCAGATCATGGAAGCTCTTGATTCCGGCGAATACGATCTTGACAGGACAGCTGTTCTGATGACCCAGACCGGCGGCGGCTGCCGTGCGTCCAACTACGTCGGCTTTATCCGCCGCGCCCTGGCAAAGGCAGGCATGGGACAGATCCCTGTCGTCTCTGTCAACATGTCCGGCCTCGAGGAAAATCCCGGATTCAAGCTCGACCTGAAGCTGATCACCCGTGCCGCCTATGCCGTTGTCTTTGGCGATGTCATGATGCGCTGCGTCTACCGCATGCGCCCCTATGAGCTTAAAAAGGGCATGGTCGAAGCCAAGCATATGAAGTGGGTGAAGATCTGCACAGACTTTCTGACTAAGACAAACGGTTTGAATCTGCCCAAGGTCCAGCGCCTGGCCATTCAGATGATCAGGGACTTTGACGCGATCCCGATCCGTGAGGAGCGCAAGCCCCGCGTCGGTATTGTGGGCGAGATCCTGGTCAAATACGCGCCTGCTGCCAACAATTATCTCGTGGATCTCCTCGAGCAGGAGGGCGCGGAAGCCTCCGTTCCCGATCTGATGGGATTCATGCTCTACTGCTTCTACAACCAGGTCTACAAAGCGGAACATCTGGGCACCAGCAAAAAGACCGCCAGAAAGAGCACCATCGGCATCAAAGCCATCGAAGCTGCCCTGAAGCCCATTTACCGGGCCTATGAAAAGAGCGTCCACTTCGAAGCTCCTGCCAGTATTTACGAGCTGGTCAAGTATGCAGAGCCGATCGTTTCCATCGGCAATGAGACCGGCGAGGGCTGGTTCCTCACAGGCGAGATGATCGAGCTGATCAATGACGGCGTCGAAAACATCGTCTGCATCCAGCCCTTCGGCTGCCTGCCCAACCACGTGGTCGGCAAAGGTGTGATCAAGGCCATCCGCAGGGAGTACCCGCTGGCCAATATTGCAGCGATCGACTATGACCCCGGCGCCAGCGAAGTCAACCAGCTCAATCGCATCAAGCTGATGCTGGCAACCGCACAGAAGAACATGGAGAAAAAGAAGGCCGGCCTGCTTCCTGACCCTGCATCTGCAGCAGCAGAACGGGAAAACGACGCGCGTTCCGCCATGGAAGCCGCGCCTGAGATCGACAGTGAAAACGCCTCCATCGGCTGTGTTCCCGACACATCCGCAGAGGCTGTCTCCTCCCGCAAAAAGAAGGCAAAACCCTCCCGCCGCAGAGGAGGCGGAATATTTGGTCTTTTCCGAAAGTAAAACGCATGTAAAAACATGAGACATGCGAAAGCATAAAGCCACGTAAAAGAATAACGTAAGAAATTATGTAAAAACAAAAAAATGCAGAAGCTCTTTTGTGACTCCGGTCACTCAGGCTTCTGCATTTTTCTGATCTGTTCTGTTATCAACCATTTTCATTATTTCCTGAATACAAAGATCATTTTATGTTTTTGCGCACAATGAAGGAAGAGTATTCATCTGCCGTCTTTTCCAACGGTCTTACTACGACGAATACTCTTCCTTAGAAAACACCATCCAATGGACTTATCCTCCTTTTCTGGTTGGCTCTCCGCTCTCTTTCCTCTTCATCTTTTGTACTGATTGTACTGTGATGTCCGCATTCAGATCTGTGCTGCACTCTCTGGTGCTTTCTCCGGATCTACAGAACATTATATGAATTGCGACTCCTTTCGAAACTTACCTCTCATACCTTTCATCTACTATCTGATTGATGCGATGATCCGAAAGAGGACTGTTCCATCCTGTTTCCCATCCTGCATCTTTCCGGTTTCCGAATTCAGAATATGTCGGGTTTTTATTCGTCCGGTGAATCCACTTCCTGATTCTGTGATCTTTCAAAATATCCGATGCTGTGATTCATCACTTATCATTGTGTACTCAATTGCGGAACATATTCAATTGTAACTGTGTTATTGAGAAATCAATTGTTTCGGGTGGCATTTACCTACCTTTCTTCTTCTTTTTGTCCGCCTAACGACTACCGGTCGGGATGTTCGAAAAATATGGGAGAAACCGGCGGCTGTCTGCCTTCCTGATCTCATCCTGCGAAACTGCTCTTTGAAGCAGCTCCCCTGCGGAGAGTTCTTTGAGAACTGTCCGGTAATTCGAATCTGTCTCCGCTGGTGTCTAAGCTTGTTTAAAAGAAGATTGATCGGTGAGCTTCTCGTCACCTTTTCTTGAAGTACTTTGTATGATTATTATATCCATAAAGCCTGTATTTGTCAATCAATTCCGCCACAATATATTGAATTGTCGGTTATTTCAGTCAATTACATACAATTTTCAAACGTGCGCAGTTTGTTTCTTCACAGAACCTGTCTTCTTCCCTGTCTTCGATATTACAAGACGAGTTGTCCGGCAAATGGGCACATTGCTGCATGCGCTATGCGCACAAAGGCACCGCAATTTTGCGGTGCCTTCGAAAACTGTCATATATGTGACCTGAACGCTGCCGGTCGGTCCCGGCGGGTCCGCCCCTGCTTTGATCAGCTGCAGATCAGTCCAGGGGATATTTCTCGGTGATCTTCGCGATGATCGCCTTTGCGGGCTCGATGCCTGCCTCTTTGTTCAGGATTACGAGAGAGATCGCCTCTGCGACCTGGTCCATATCAGCCTCGTTGAGGCCGCGGGTGGTTGCCGCAGGAGTACCCAGACGGATACCGCTGGTCACGAAAGGAGAACGCTGCTCGTTGGGGATCGTATTCTTGTTGGCGGTAATATGTGCCTCGTCCAGCCACTTCTCGACTTCCTTACCGGTCAGATCCTGCTTTGTGAGGTCGACCAGCATCAGGTGGTTGTCTGTGCCGCCGGAAACGATATCAACGCCTCTCTTCTTCAGACCTTCGCAGAGGGCGGATGCATTGTCCTTGACCTGCTGCATATAAATCTTGAAGGAAGGGTCCAGAGCTTCTTTGAAGCAGACTGCCTTCGCTGCGATCACATGCTCGAGGGGGCCGCCCTGTGTGCCGGGGAAGACACACTTGTTGAAGTTGTACTTCTTTGCGGTCTCTTCCATTGCAAGGATCATGCCGCCTCTGGGGCCGCGCAGGGTCTTGTGGGTCGTTGTGGTAACAACATCCGCATAGGGGAAGGGACTGGGATGAAGGCCGGCCACGACAAGGCCTGCGATGTGGGCGATGTCAGCCATCAGGACTGCGCCGCATGCATCAGCTGCTTCGCGGAACTTTTTGAAGTCGATGGTTCTGCAATAAGCGGATGCGCCTGCAATGATCATCTTGGGCTTATTCTCGATCGCGATCCTCTTGAGCTCATCGTAATCGATAAATCCGTTCTCATCTACACCGTAAGGAACGACATTATAGTATGTACCGGAAATATTGGCCGGGCTGCCGTGTGTCAGATGTCCGCCCTGGTTGAGGTTCATGCCCATAAGTGTATCGCCGGGCTTAAGGATCGCAAACTCGACAGCAAGGTTTGCAGATGCGCCGGAATGAGGCTGAACATTGGCATAAGTGCATCCGAAGAGCTTCTTGGCACGCTCAATAGCGATTGTCTCGACTACATCGATCACCTGACATCCGCCATAATAGCGCTTTCCGGAATATCCTTCCGCATACTTATTTGTAAGCGGGCTGCCCATAGCTGCCATAACAGCTTTGCTTGTCCAGTTCTCGGATGCGATCAGTTCGATATGATCGTTCTGACGCTTCACTTCCTGCTCGATGGCTGCAGCAATTTCCGGATCGATCCTTCTGACTTCTTCAATTGAATACATCTGGTTCTCCCTTCTGGAACGAATATATGTGAATAACTATGTACGCTTGTGAACAAAAATGGCCTGAAAGGCCACATTTAGTACTTTAGACTGTTACAGAACCAAAGTATAACAAGAAGATTTTTGTTGTGCAAGCATAAATAATCCTCAATCTACTATATAAAATGGGTTTGTTTTTGATGTTTTCACCAATAAAAGCTCAAAAACAGCAGTATTGCAGCACCATCTGCGCCTCCTGTACGGATAATAATACCGAATATCTATGAAGAATTTATAAACGATTCAAAAAAGATATTGCCATTTCTTCATCAAAGTTGTAACATTCCTGTAACCATAAGAAGTCACCACAAGAGGGTTATTGTTTTATGAAAAAGAGAATAGAGAGAGCAAAGGGAGGACGCTTTGCGGGCGCTTCACTTTCCGACAGGATCAGGTTGGCCCGGCCCATGTTCTTTTACATGATTGCCTACCTGATTTCCTTTTCCCTGATCGAACACTGGAACCGGCTCCACTATACAGTGATCCATACAGGTATCGATGATATGATTCCGTTCACTCCGGTATTCGTCATCCCCTACCTGCTCTGGTTTCCATATGTACTCTGCTTCGGGCTTTTCCTCCTGAAGTATAATGAAGAGGCTTACCACAGACTGGCCACGACGCTGGCGTTCGGAATGACCGTTTTCATCTTCGTTTCTGTCATCTTCCCGAACATTCATCTGATGCGTCCCGAGACAATGCCTGCAGACAACGTTTTTACCCGCATGGTATCCATGCTCTACATGGCAGATACTCCGACGAATCTGACGCCCAGCATTCACGTTTTCAACAGTCTGGCGATCATTGCCTCCGCCTGGAACTGGGACTGGCGCACAGATGCCGGACATGTATTTACATCAAAGGTGCGGGGGTTCTGGAGGTTCTTCCTCACAGTACTCGGTCTTATGATCACACTTTCCACCATGCTGATCAAACAGCATTCTTTCTCGGATGTTGTGATCGCCGCAGGCCTTTTCCTTTTCACCTATGTTCTGGTCTACCGTTTTGATTTCCTGTTCATCAGAGGAAATCGCCTCAGACGCCCTGTTCTCCGTCCGAGATCGGCCCGCTCCTAAAACAGAGGAAGCGGCAGAGAAATCTTTTATCTGTCGGAACAGATCCTTTTTCTACAGAATCACACAAAAAAAGAATCACAAAAAAGACTGCCTCAGGGCAGTCTTTTTTGATCTTATTTCTTTAACAAGCGGATGCGGGATCTGGTCTGATCTCCTTTGCAGTCATTCTGTTTCCGCAGCTCTCCCGGGATCCCTTCTGATCGCCTGGCGGTCATTCTGTTTCCGCCGGTCTCTCCTCGAGAATGATATTCATTCTGGCAGTGCTCTTTTTCACACTATACTCATCCGGCAGTGTGACAGACAATACACCGCCCGAGAATGTATCCATCATACCGCCGCCGCCGCTCGCAGTCGCCTGACGGATGATCGTCCAGTCTGTGCCCTCGGAGAGCTGCTGATTGATAAGCTCCGCTATCTTGCTCTCCGGCAGATCGGTCTGATATGAGCCTCGCATGCTGTCGATCAGGCCGCTTGCATTTACTATCAGGGCAGGTGAAGTCACCTTCTCGATGATCGCCTTAAGAACAGCCTCCTGGTCCTTTCCTCTCTGATTGTCACCGTCGGGGAAACTGTAACGCTCACGGCAGAACGCCAGCGCCTGACGGCCGTTCAGGTGGTTCCATCCCTTGTCGATATGGACCTTGTGATCCGTATAGCAGTCAAATTCATAATCGGACCAGACATCGACACCGTCGATCGCGTCGACAACGTCGATCAGTGTCGTGAAATTGACGCGCACATAATAGGAGATATCGATATTATAGAGATTTTCCAGGGTCCGGATAGAAGCGTCCTCGCCATAGATTCCGGCATGGGTGAGCTTGTCCTTCATGCCGTTGGAGACCTCCGGGATCTCTACATAGTAGTCACGGGGCGTCGTGGTCATCAGGATCTTCTTTGTCTTGGGATTGATCGTGACGATAATATTGACGTCGCTCCGGCTTGCCTGTGAGATATCGCCCTTTACATCGATACCGCTGATCAGCATGTGGAAGGGCTCACCGGGTTCGACAAACTCATATTCCATCTCTGTCCGGATTTCATAGTTTTCCAGCACCCGTATGCTGTTTACATAGTCGTCGAGGACCTCTTCAAGGATCGGCCCGTATGCCTCTCTGTAAACAGCGACATCCACTTCTTTTTCAAGCAGTGCCTTTGCTGCTTCCAGGGCCGTGCTGTAGGACTTATATTCAATCAGGCTTACATCCTTGAGCCCGGACTTCATACGAATAGTGTCCAGCAGCGTTTCCTTCTCATCCTTTGACAGGTCATCTACAATGCCGAACTTATATCCTGCCGTATCCGCAAGCTCCTGGGCTTTATCGCTGTTTCGGACGACAATATCCAGATAGTCTGTCTTGAGGGAACTCTCGGAATTTCTGAGCAGGTTCATGGTCCGATAAAGGTAAGAGCTTCCCATACCCTGTACAAAGATGATAATGACGCTCAGGACAATGGCAGCAATTCTCGCCTTGCGGTTGCGCAGACAGACCAGAAGCACCACTGCCAGCACAGCGACGGACACAATGGCAAAGGCCGACATAACATATTTCCAGGGGATCATTCCTGTCCTGTTGAGCAGGTAAATAAATACTCCCCCGACGACCGCCTGGATCAGAGAAAGGACTGCGCCGACGGAGCGCAGCTGTGACATTGTAAGCGGGATCCTTTTTTTCTTCTTATTATGCGTCGTACCGCTCTTATGTGCCTTGTGTTCTTTTGAATGATTATTCTCGTTAGTCGACATTATGTATACCCTTAATTGTTTTGTATGGGCTGTTCTTTCCTTCCGTAAAAACAGCACCTGCCTCCGCAGACTTTCCTGAATGAACAGAGAAAACAGGTGCCGGAACCAAAGTCTCGTTATTTTTTAACATTGGATTTAACGGATGTGACAATAAAAGTCCCGTCGTCATGGATCACCATGCCGGTCAGCCGATTGCCATAGACACATCCGGTATCAAGTGCTATCATACCCGTTTCGGGTAATGCTGTCCAGACATCTTCCTGAATTTTTCCGTATTGCCCGCCCAGAAAATAGAGAGGAATGCGGTAAGGCGTATGTCCGGTCATCACGATCTTGCCCGAATAATCTGTTCCGCGGCCCCAGATCAGCGTATCGACCGGGTTGGCCGCAGGATCCGGATCCTCCAATGAAGCATGCACGCAGTTGAAGGATTCCGTCACATAGTAATAGGGCATCTCCTCATACCAGTCCAGAAACTCCTGTATGCGGTGCTTGTGATGCAGAAAGGAGAATACCGTTTTTTCCCCGCTGTTATAATACCACAATTCCTTGCTTCTGCCGCCCTCTGCGATCGCATCGAGCATCATTTGCTCGTGATTGCCCCGGATCAGAACGCATCGGTCTCCCATTTTCTCCTTGAGCCCGCGCAGATATTCAAAGGTCTCATATATTTTCGGGCCCCGGTCAATCGTATCGCCCAGATTGATCAGTGTGTCATTTTCCTCGTCGAAGGCCATTTTGTCCAGGAGTTCTCTGCATTCATCATAGCAGCCGTGTATATCTGTTATGATCAGTGTCCTGTTTTCTCCCATTACCCTCTCCTTCTCTGTATACACTCCCGTCTCTTTCCATAAAGATAAAGCGGCAGGAGGACTCAGCCGCTTCCGCATCCCTGAGTACCCGGCGGAAGCGCTCAAAATAGGCCGGATCCGCAGCTTCCAGTTCCTGCCATCCGATGATCAGGATGCAGACAGGGTCGGATCTGTCCGTCAGAACATCATAGAGGGCGTCCAGATTGCCGCCGTACCAGAGGGGAAAATCCAGCGCTTCCTGCAGGCGCGCGTGGAGGCTTTCACGATCAGATACATCAGACAGGTCTATGATCAGCATCTGCATTTCTTTATTCATCATTTGCCGCCCTCATAAAGAAGTGTAAACGTCTCGTAATGGTCACTCGTGTAATAGATCCTTCCGTCATCGGAGTAAACCAGCCTCTCCGGCCCCCTTCGCTTTTCTCCGAGTGTATTGATGTCGCACTCATGATAGTTTCCTTCGGGAAGAACACCTTCATAATTGCCGAACCGGTCGCCGCCAATGCACATGCCGGGCGCATACTCCTCCAGAGACCCGCCGGACCATCCGGCTGACCTGGCTTCCTTTTTCGTCATAAAGTTGAGAGGAAGCTTTCCGTAGGTATGAAGATAGAGAGCAACATCCTCCTTTGTGGTATAAACGCCGTTCTCGTCAAGTTCTCCATTGTCGGAATTTTCTCCGGAATCCTGTCCCGAACCGCTTTCCCCGTAGGCTTCCCCGGACTCGTCTGTCTCTTCTCCGCCGTAATCCGTCTCGGCATCGTAGGAATCCGACTCCTCGCGGGCATCCGCCTCCTGCCGGTCATCAAAATCTCCGGAAGCAGGATTGTCTGCCGCAGCCTCGACCTTCTGCAGTTCCTGCTGCTTTTCATCCTGCTGACTGTCCCCTGCGCCGGATTTGCCGCACCCTCCTGTCAGCACCAGAAGCATACACAGGAAGGGGATCAGAAACCACTTTTTCCAACTGTTGTATCGGCTTTTCATATCTGCTTACTATCTCCTTTTCTAAGGAACTGGCGCGTAAAAAGCGCGGGGCTCATACAGCGATGTGCCCATTTGCCGGGCATGTCATTAATATGCAAAGATAATTTATCTACAGTTCCCAAGCCGGTCCCGGCATGCTGTCCGGACCATTCTGCCCTTAATCCTGCTCTTTCTTTTTCCGGGACATGATCCTGCCATGAGCATGGAGTACCGGTGTGAGCGTACGGATCACTTTTTCCGCTTCAATCGGTTTGGCGATAAAGGCATCCATGCCGGCTTCCAGGCACTTGCGCATGTCTTCCTCAAACACATTCGCCGTCATGGCCACAATGGGAATTCCTGCATGATCGAGATCCTGCATGCTCCTGATCCTGGATGTTGCCTCATAGCCGTCCATGACAGGCATCTGGACGTCCATCAGGATCGCATCATAATATCCTTTTTCAGAGACCGCTACCATACGGACAGCTTCCCGTCCATTGCAGGCGCACTCCACCGAAAAACCGGCTTCCTTAAGCAGATCACAGGCGATCTCCATGTTCAGTTCGTTGTCCTCAACGACCAGGATCCTCTTGCCGGTCGGATCCAGTTCGACAAAGAGCTCGGGGGAGGAATAATCCCGTCCTGCTCCCTGCGCGGACCCTTCCCCGCCTGCGGCGCTGTGATCCCCCCTGCCTCCGGCATCTGACTCACGTCTGCCGCGGGATCTGTTTTCCATGATGTCAACATATTCGTGCTCATCCGTATCCGCTTCCTCCGGCAGACGAAGCGAAAGGTGGATGACCACTTCTGTTCCAACACCCCGTTTTGTAAAGATATCGATCGTTCCGCCCATACTCTCTACAATACCTTTGCAGATTGCCATTCCCAGTCCGTTGCCGGGAAGTCTGCCGACAGAGGAATTGTACTCTCTTTCAAAAGGTTCAAAAATATGGTCGACAAACTCTTCACTCATGCCGATTCCGTTGTCCCGGACGGATATTTCCAGAGCGGCATAACCTTTGGGCGCCGGCTTCTCCTCCTTGATCTCCAGACTGATGCTTCCGCCTTCTTCGGTAAACTTTACAGCGTTGTTGAGCAGGTTCAATAGGAGCTGGCGCATGATCAGCGGATCATAGCGATACCGCATCTCGTCGTCAGGATCCAGGACGATCGAGACCTGCTGATTCTTGTTTTTGATCTGCGGAAGCAGGGCATTCTGTACATAATCCACAGTGTCCTGCAGAGAGCACTCCGTTTCGTGCAGTTCCATCCGTCCGCTCTCGATCCGGCTCACATCCAGAATATTGTTGATCAGTTCGAGCAGATGATCGCCGGAATCCAGGATCTTGCACAGGGAATCACGGACACGTTCCGTATCTTCAATATGGTTGAGCGCAATACGGGTAAAGCCCAGGATCGCGTTCATAGGCGTGCGGATGTCGTGGGACATATTGGTCAGGAAAAGGCTCTTTGCGTGGTCTGCGTTCCTGGCCCTCTCCAGAGCATTCTCCAGAAGATGCCTCTGCTGCTCTTCGCTTTTAAGTTCCTCCTCGATACAGGCATAACCTATGACTACATTCTTGAGCTCCCGGTCGACTTCTCCTACCCGCACGATCTTGCATCTGTAATAAAGCGGCAGATGACCGGACCCGGCACGGAATGTAAAGGAAAACGATTCCTTTCCCTCCATGTTCCTGCGGATGACATCCGGCTCCAGATAATGAATGTACATATTCACGTGCGGCTCATAGACAGCTGATTTTGCAAATCTGGCAATCGCCTCGCGGTAAGAGGGAAGAAATGCGTCGGAATATTTGTCCATTATATGATCATTCCGACGGTAGATTTCATAGGAATCCCTTTCCAGATTGGCCAGATATACCGTAGTATATTCTTTTGAGAGGGCGGCGATCATATCCATACGCTGCCGGTTCTCGATCTCAACAGCTTTCTGCTCTGTGACATCCCGCATCACAAAAAGACCGGTCACATCCCCGGAATCCGGGTCCTGTGCCAGAAGAACTGTCTCCCGCAGATACACATCTTTTCCCTGCCGGTCCCTGACCTGATAGGTGAGATCGATCCTGTCTGTTCCGCTCCGGAAGGTCTCCAGAAGCGACTCACGGTTGATCAGCCGGTCAAAATTGCCTCTCTCATCCATCACCGTCAGGCGCTCACGCCAGTTTTGGAGATGGGCTTTCATAGGACCGGGCACATTCATTCCGGGCGTATAATAAAAAATATCCGGATTTCCCGACTCGGCGGAAAAGATGACGCCCTTGGTAATATTGATCTCAAAGACACCGGCGGCATCCTCCAGGATCGCTCCTTTATACCTCAGTTCCTGTTTCAGGCGTCTGCGGAGAATATCAAGATATTTTTCCAGTCCGGTCAGGGTCTCAGGCTCCTCGGGAGCCGCAATGGGCGATCCCGCCGTAATTCTCTCCGGTCCCGGCTGTCCAACCAGCACCAGCGATGGTATCTCTCCCTTTTTTTTGAGCAGGCGGACATCCACTCTCATCCAGTCGTCAGAATCTCTCCTGGGAAAGACAAAACTGAAATAGTTCTGTTCCATCAGCATTCGCCGTATATTCTCACGGCTGCCCGCGACCTCGCGCCAGCTTTCAAATGCGGGATCCGGAAGGCGGCGGCTGACCAGACTGTTAAATACAGAATATCTGTCCGCTTCCTCAATGATCTGATCGATCACAGGATCCGGTGCCCTCTCATACAGAAGCGCAAAGCTGTCTTTTTCAAGATCGACCAGAAAAACTCTTATGTAATCGGATATAAGTGACTCCAGGAGCAGATCTTTCGATATGGAAATGCCGGGTTCTGTCCCCTGTTTCTCTATCTCGTTCATCATATTCATGGCCGTCAGCCTCCTGCGGTTCGTAAGCGATTCATCGCAATTATCGGTTCCGATACGTTCTGTAACAGGTTGTGCGTTATGTGAACAGGCAGCAACGCTTCTTCACTTGACAGCCGGCAAGTGCGGCGATTATTCTTAGATGCATAAACTGGCAGCGCTTTGAAACTGTTTCTTACGCCGCCCTAATCAGACACAAAAAGGACAATTCATGAAAAAAATAACGATAGAAGGTACCTATACAACTCCCAATGCGGTTTTCTATGATACATTTGTCAAAATCGGCCGCAGCAAATATCCCTATGAAGAGATCACGGATGTCCGTTCCGTCTCTGCACCCGCAAAGCTGGTCAACGGACTGGTGCAGCTTTCTCTGCGCAGCGGCGAAGTTCTGCACGTGACCTATTTTCTCAAGGATACCGAAAAGATGCGCCAGGCCCTGCAGATTGTAATGCCCTATGTCCGCAAAAACAAAGAGGCACACGCAGATTCGGCCTTCCTGGAAAGCGACCTTTTCGGCAGCCGTGAAAGTAAGGACAAGAGCGATCATTTCAGCATCGCCGATGAGCTTGTCAAGCTCGCACAGCTGCGCGACAAGGGTGACATTTCACAGGATGAATACGAGCTGCTCAAAGCCCGTCTGATCGATCAGGCCTGATCATTCCTCCTGGAGTTTTTTGATCAGTGCCAGGATTGCGTCCACGGAGTTGAAGTTTTCCGGCAGAAGGTCATTGACATTGATGCTGATATCAAATGTATCATTAATCTCACTGACGATGGAAATAATGTCAAAGGAATCAAGAAGCTGATCGTCAATCAGTTTCGTCTCGGTTTCAAAATCAATCTCGGGTCTGGTCTCTTCCAGGATCTCCATCAATTCTTCTCTGTTTTCTTCCACTTGTTGTCGTGACCTCCTGTCTATTATGATCTTGCATTACTGATGGTCCGGTCATGCTGAGA
>Ga0256407_10007582_pt1 | contig 16261 bp, 13 predicted proteins | sample RumenRJG_04DNA_FD_193489 | JGI IMG/M metagenome (GOLD analysis project Ga0256407, IMG submission 193489) | Bovine rumen microbial communities from Lethbridge, Alberta, Canada - RJG_04 | ecosystem: Host-associated > Mammals > Digestive system > Stomach > Rumen | place: Canada: Alberta...
AATAACCCACTTCACCTCCGGCGCGGTTCGCCCGGCAGCTCCTGGGACAGAGCGTACAGTCAGTCATATCCATAATATTGTCTAAACTCATAACGAACCTTTCTGAATATAAACTATCCCGATCACTAGACAACTTCGACAAAAAATGCTCTCCGCGGCGGAACCTTAACCCGTTACTGTGCTTACTGCTCCGCCAGGCACCCTCACGGCACATGATAGGGCCCGTTTAGTGCTGCTTTGTTCCCAATCTGACACGGTTCGCGGGGAATCATTGCGTAAGACCCAAACTTCATCACAGCAAGCGGCAGGCAGCTGTTAAGGCTCCGCCCCGAAGAGCAGGACGGTTAAATAGGGGGCGCCTTGGCGCCCACATGTGTAAATATAGTAGATTCAGCCGGCAAAGTCAATCAAAAGATTGATCTGCGGAGCCGGCCTTTTTGCGCATCTTGTTTCGAAGGCGAAGATCCTTGAAGAAACGCTGCAGGATCTGCGTGCACTCCTCCTGCATCAGTCCCTGATCCACCACGACCTGGTGGTTGAATTCGCTGTTTTGCAGGATGTTGAGAAGTGTTCCGCCGCAGCCTGATTTGAAACTCGGGGCTCCGATCACGACTCTGTCGATCCTTGACTGAACAAGGGCGCCGGCGCACATCTGGCAGGGCTCGAGAGTTACGTACAGCGTACATCCCTCCAGCCGCCAGTCGCCGACTTTCTTGTTGGCCTTTCTGATCGCGGTGATCTCGGCGTGGGCCAGGGTAGTGTGATCGGTGTTGCGGCGGTTGTAACCGCGGCCGATGATGCGGCCATTTTCCACGATGACGGCGCCGATCGGAACTTCACCGATAGCCAGCGCTTTTTCGGCCTGCTTCAGGGCAGCCTTCATGTATTTGATATCTTCCCGGGTGAATTCCGCATCATTAGTCAATTTTCACATCTCCAATCTCGGGGTTGTCGGGTGATACCATATCATTTGTGACATCAGTTGTCAAACTGTGTCAGGTTATAAAGATTAATGATCGCCATAGTGTGGTCGACGTACTGGCTGCCGGTGCAGTAGCCGTCGTTCTTGATATTCTGCAGGTACTGTCTGGCGTTTGTGACGCCCTTGAGGTTGGCGTAGCGCTTAAGCTGAATGAATTCAAAATATCCTTTGACGCCTTCTTCCATGCTGTCATAGACGCGGAAGTTGCTCCTGATCGTGGTAAGCGTCCCGGCGGAGTACTCCTCCTTGGTGGAGAGATTTACGCTCTTTCCTGTCCAGAGAGTTCCGCACTTGAGCCCGAAGTAGTTGTGGTATTTGGCGGAGAGAGAAGATTCTCCCCAGCCGCTCTCGTGGATCGCCTGCGCAATGATAGGGCTGTAGACCTTTATGCCGTATTGAGGGGCGTATTTGCGCACATAATTGGCAATCTGGATCACGAACTGCTTCCTGGATTCGGTGGTATCGTTAAGTTTGCCGACAACCTTTGTGATTGCAGCCGCAGCAGCTTTGGAAGCTTCCTCTTTTGCGGCTGCTGTCTCTTTTTGCGCGTCTTTGTCTGCGTTTTTCGCGGATGCAGCGCTGTCTTTCTCTGTTTTGACATTCGCAGTGCCGGATTTAAGTTTTTCGGTCGTCAGCGGCGCTTTCGCGGCTGCCACAACTGAAGAGGGGACAGCGCCCAGCAGCTCGCAGGAACTGCCGAATTTGTATTCTTTGCCATCGATCTTAACTGTGCCGACTGCTGCGGTACCGTCGGCAGACATATAGTAGTAATGGTTCTTATAGAGGATCCATCTGTTTTTTACAGCTGTTCCTTCTGTGGTATAGTAATACCATTTTCCTTCTTTCAGTTCCCAGGCGTTTGCAACGTCGCCGTCGGAGGTAAAGAAGTACCTTCCGCTACCGATCGTAGCCCACGCGGGGCCCTGGATCATGGATCCGTCTTTTTTGAGATAGTATTTTGTGCCGGAGGGATTAAGGACCAGCCAGCCTGTCACCATTTTTCCGTCTTTGGTATTAAGATAGTACCATTTGCCGCCGTCTTTGACCCATCCCGTGAGCATGTGGCCGTCTTTTTGGTCAAAATAGTACCAGCTTCCGGATTCACTCACCCATCCGGTCCTGTTGGATCCGTCCGCGTTTTTGCAGTAGGTCCTGCCGTTCTCAACGGCGAACTTTCCGGCGGAAAGATCTGCGCGTACCGGGGAGGTTTCCGCGGAAGAGACCCGGGCGGCAGCCCGGACGGGGAAAGCGGGAGACAGCATAGGAGCGGCTGCCGCCAGCATCAGTATGAGTGATAAACGGGTGTAAAATCTCTTAATCATCAAAACTCCTCATAATCACGGGTCAAATCTTGTCAGGTTATAGCTTTTGATCACGTTGTATACGTTCCTGACATAGTTGCTGGAGGTGGCATATTCGTCTGCCTTGATCTTTACCAAATACTCGTAAGGATCAGTTTCTCCGATCAGGTTGTTGTAGCGGGTCCTGTTTCTGAACAGGAACTCGAAATATCCTCTGACGCCTTCCTCCATAGTGTCGTAGACACGGAAGTTCGCGGAGATCGTGGTATAGGAACCGGGCGTGTATTCCTCACCTGTGCGGAGATTTACGCTCTTTCCGGTCCAGAGTGTCCCGCACTTGAGACCGAAGAAGTTGTTGTACTGTTTGCCGAGGCTCGATTCGCCGGAAGCGCTCTCCAGGATTGCCTGAGCGATGATGGGGCTGTAGACCTTGACATTGTACTGGGGCGCGTATTTGATGACCAGCGGTGCGATGCACTGTATGAACTCCTCAGTATTGCTGTAGGAATTCGTGCTGACTGCCAGAGACCCGTCGCCGTTAAAGTAATACCAGGTGCCGCCGATCTTCTGGGAGCCGGTCAGCATGGCTCCGGAGGAACCAAGATAGTACTTGGCGCCGTTCTCCTCGAGCCAGCCGTATCTCATGTCGCCGGCTTTATTGAAGTAATACCAGTTTTTGCCGTCCCAGAACCAGCCGGTCTTCATGGCGCCGTCGCTTGCGAGATAATACCAATAACCGCCGTTCCAGAGCCAGCCGGTCTTCATGGCTCCGCTGCTGTTAAGGAAATACCATTTCCCGCCGGTCTTCAGCCAGCCGGTCTTCATGGAACCGTCTGCGTTCAAATAATATTTTGCCTTGCCGTCAGTGAGCCAGCCGGTCTTCATGGAACCGTCGCTTGTGAGGTAGTACCAATGACCGCCATTCCAAAGCCATCCTCTCTTCATATAGCCATTGGAATCCATGTAATACCATTTGCCGCCGTACCAGGCCCATCCAGTCAGCATGGCGCCGGAATTATTAAAGATGAAGGAGGAACTGCCGAGATCGAGTCGTCCGGTTTTCATTGAACCGTCGCCCGTAAGGTAATACCATGTTCTGCCTTCCTTATACCAGCCCTTTTTCATGTAGCCGTCGGAGTCCATGTAGTACCATTTGCCGCCGTACCAGGCCCATCCGGTTTGCATAGCGCCGGAATTGTTGAAAAGGAAAGAGGAACTGCCGAGATCGAGCCGCCCGGTCTTCATGGAGCCGTCGCCCGTGAGGTAATACCATGTTCTGCCTTCTTTGTACCAGCCCTTTTTCGCTTCTCCGCTGCGCTCGAGATAGTACCAGGCATTCCCGTAATAGGTCCATCCGGTGCACATTTCTCCGGCAGAATTAAAAATATAGATCTTTCCGTCGATCGACATTTTTCCGGTAGATTTGGTACCGTCGTTCTTGATGTAGCGCCAGCCGGAGGAATAGCTTCCCTCCCAGTGGGGCGTAACGAGAGCGCCTTGAGCGGGACTGACTTTGGAAGAAGTGTTTCCGGTCTCTACCGCCGCGTTCATCGCGATGGCGGCTGCAGATGACTCTGTGGGTTCTGCAGCGGCAGCAGCGGTCGGATCGCCTGATACAGTTGCTTCAGGAGCCGCGGCTGCTTCGTCAGCTGCTGTCTCTACAGCTTCGGGTTCTGCGGCGGCGACAGGTTCTGTTTCGGGAGCAGCAGCCGGGTCGCCGGATACTGTTGCTTCCGCGGAATCTGCGGCTTCTGCAGCGGGCTCTGCGGTTTCTTCTTTCGTCTCGGCAGCGGGCTCTGCTTCGGGAGCCGCGGCTGCTTCATCGGTTGTCTCTGCCGGCGCAGGAGCAGAATCTTCCGTCACCGCAGTTATTTCTTCGGAAACCACAATTTCAGGCTCCAGGACAAGAATCTCATATTTAAACTCCGTAGGATTTTGGCTTATATCGCTGGATATGCTAAGTGAGATCAGACCTGCGCCTGCAGATTTGGCTGTTATGAACCCGTCGTCATCTATATCAATGATCTCGGGAGTTTCGCTGTTCCAGACAGAAAGAGCGGGAAATTCTTCGCCCTGCTCTATGAGAGCGGTGAGCTGCCGGGTCTCCCCGACGGACATGCTGTATTTTGCTGTATCTTCTTCCTGCCCGGCGTCATTACTGATCGCGCTCAGGACGGTCTCATTCTCGTCTTTGACTGATACTGATATTTTGGCCGGAACCGGATCGCCGGACTCAGATCCGGCGTCTGTCTCAGCCGCCAAAGCCTGAGCGGGATAATAACCCGCCGCAGCGGGAGAAATTGCTAAGCATCCTGCAAGAAGTAAAGCGAGTTTGCGTTTCATAATGGAACTCCTTCCACAAATTATTAACCTTTTTACGATGATTATAACGAATAAATGACGATAATGCAAATATATTATTCATAATTTGTAACAAATTCTTAATAAATGTGGAGAAGACGTGAATTCAGGCAATAAAAAAACTGCTGTGATTACTGAAACATCAGTAATTACAACAGTTTGACGAGTGCGCCTCCAGGGACTCGAACCCTGGACACCCTGATTAAGAGTCAGGTGCTCTACCAGCTGAGCTAGAAGCGCATATTGTATTTGTGCGACGAAATTGTTTTCTTATTCGTGACGCAAGTGTTATTATAGGGGAAGAGTTTTGGAAATGCAAGGCTTTTTTATTATTTTTTCTAAAAGAGGACAGAGATGATTTTTGATACACATGCACATTATGACGACGAAGCTTTTGACGGCGACAGGGATGAGCTGCTGGCGGGACTTCCGGCGGCAGGGATCGGACGCGTGGTGAATATTGCCGCGTCGCCCCGGAGTATAGACGAGTGCCTTGATCTGGCTCACCGGTTTCCACATGTTTACTGCGCCCTGGGAATTCACCCGGAGCACTGCGCGGAAATGACGGAAGAACTGCTGGAGGAGATCAGGGGAAAGCTCGCGGATGATAAGGCTGTGGCAGTGGGAGAGATCGGACTTGATTATTACTGGCCGGAGCCCGACAGAGAAATTCAGAAACATTGGTTTGCAAGGCAGCTGCAGCTGGCGCGGGAGGTGGATATGCCGGTCGTTGTACACTCCAGGGAAGCGGCCGCGGACACGATGAGGATCATGAAAGAAAATCACGCAGAGGAAGTCGGAGGCGTGGTGCACTGCTTTTCCTACAGTGTGGAGATGGCGAGAGAATTTGTGAAGATGGGATTCTACATCGGTATTGGAGGAGTCCTTACTTTTAAGAATGCCAGAAAACTTGTCGAGGTCGCGAGAGAGATTCCGCTGGAGCGCCTGATCCTGGAAACGGACTGCCCGTACCTGGCTCCGGTGCCGTACAGAGGAAAGAGAAATTCCTCGCTTTATCTTCCCCATGTTGTCGGGAAACTTGCGGAGATAAAGGGAATTTCGGAAGAGGAAGTGATTCAGGTGACAGAGCAGAACGCTGTGACGATGTACCGGTTATAAACGGCCTCGCAGCGCAGAGCAAAATACCTGCCGCTTATTAACAGAAAGAGGAATACATGAGAGAAGTATTAGCGACACCGGGAGCTACCCGGTATATTTTGGAAAAATACGGGATCAGGGCGCGCAAGAAGTATGGCCAGAACTTTCTGATCGACGCGAATGTGATCAGGGGGATCATTGACGCCGCGCAGATCACGCAGGACGACTGTGTGCTGGAGATCGGGCCCGGGATAGGGAGCATGACGCAGCTTTTGTCCGGGGCGGCGGGAAAGGTGATATGCGTCGAGATCGACGAGAGCCTGCGGCCGGTGCTGGAGGAGACGCTGGAAGACTGCGATAATGTCAAAATACTGTGGCAGGATATTCTAAAGACTGACCTTCGGGCAATATGCGACGAATACAATGAAGGCAAGCCGCTCAAGGTGGTGGCCAATCTTCCTTATTATGTGACTACGCCGATCCTGATGCAGCTTTTGGAGCAGAAGAATGTGTTCCGGAGCATCACTGTAATGGTCCAGAAAGAGGTGGCGGACAGGATCCGCTCAGGCCCTGAGAACAAAGAGTACGGAGCTCTGTCCCTGGCTGTTCAGTATTATGCGGAACCCGAAGCGGTGATGACGGTGAGTCCGTCGTGCTTTATCCCGAGGCCCGGTGTGGACAGCAGTGTTCTGTGCCTTAAGGCTTACGCGGAACCGCCTGTGGAGTGCAGCGAAAAGGTAATGTTCGGCCTGATCCGGGCGGCTTTCAACCAGCGGCGAAAGACGCTCGCCAATGCGATATCCCACGGCTATTGCCTCGGCGGGAAACAGTATACAAGGGAGGAAGTGACAGAGGCGCTGGAAGAGATAGGGATGCCTGCAGCCGTGAGAGGAGAAGCCCTTTCCCTGGAGCAGTTCGCGCAGCTGTCCCTTAAACTGGATCCGGATCAGAAAGTGAAGGAACAGGGCATTTGAAGCCGTCAGGAAGGCATTGCTTTTGACATTGCTATAGGCGTATGATAAACTGAAATTAGTGAATTTGCCCTGTTTTTGGACAGGTGAGGACCGGTTTGTAGTAAATTGTGACGAGTAACAGCCGAGGTCTAAAGTTGGATAAATATGAACTGAAAGTTACGATCAGCGAGATCGATTCGCTGATCTCCAAGCGTCGATTCAGGGAGGCGGCGGAGGTCGCCGATTCTGTGGACTGGCGCAGAGTGAAGAATGTAAGGACACTCTGCAGGATCAGCGACGTCTATAAATTAAACCGAAGATATCATGACAGCAAGCGGGTACTGGAACTGGCTTACGCCAAGAGTCCGTACGGAAGGCAGATCATCTTTTCTCTCTGTGAGCTTGAACTCAAACTCGGGAATTATGTGAGAGCGCTGCAGCTCTACAACGAGTATATCAATGTGGCACCGAGAGACGCGGACCGCTATGTACTTCAGTACAAACTCTATAAGGCACAGAATGTCAGCGTGAACGAGAGGATCGCCGTCCTGGAGGATCTGGCCAAGCATGACTTCCGCGATAAATGGGCCTATGAGCTTGCGAAGCTGTATCTGGAAGCCGGAGAGAGGACTTTGTGCGCGTCCGAGTGTGATGAGATCATCGCCTTTTTCGGGTACGGCAGATATGTGTACAAGGCTCTGGAACTCAAGGCCTCTTTCACGGAACTGACCGTGAAACAGAAAGCCCTTTTCAGGAAGATGAACGGGGAAGAGGAAGAAGAGGAAGAGAGCGGCGCGGAAAGCGGCAGCACACCGGATGCGGAGACCATCAGGATACCCGCGCGTTCCGACAGTCCCGAAGCGGACGCGGAGAAAGGGGCTGCCCGCGGGGAAGATAGCGATGATACCGGCGAAGAACCGGATCTGGACACCGGGAAGGAGCAGGTCAGGGCTCCGGAAGAAGGGACTGATCTTTCGGAAACGGAACAGGATAAAGAGGACGGGCAGGCGCAGGGAGGTTCTGCGGCAGCAGCTGATGAGTCCGGCGATTCCGTAAGCGGACAAACTCCTGAACCGGCACAGAAGGAGGAGATGATCCCTGCGCTCAACCGGGAGCCGGCGGCGGAGATCCCCTGGGAATATGAGGATTACAGGATCAGTCCCGGGGAACTGAAGAAGAAGCCGGCGAAGAAGAGCCGCGACAGTGAGCGCGGACAGGAAGACAGCAGTGCGGGCAGGCCGGACATACAGAAGAAGCCGGCGAGATCCGGAACGACAGCGCCGGCGCCTGCAGCGGATCACGCCGTTTTGGAAGACCGGTCCTTTGAAGTGAGTTCTGTGGAAGAGTCTATATTTTCACAGGAGAGAATGCAGGAGACGATCGCGAAAGGGCTCAGGAATCTGGAAAATTATGACCCTTACCTGCGCCAGGAAACTGACGGACAGTACGCGATGGTAATACAGGAGGACCCGAAACCGGAGAAGCAGATCACCGGCCAGCTCAATCTTGAAGAGATCATGACCGAGTGGGAGAAGGTGAAACGGGATTTCTACGAGTATAACGGACTCGAGGACGACGCTCCGCCGCAGAAGCCTGCCGCGGGCATGAAGAAAGCTCCGTTCAGCGACGCGAACCGGGAGAACGCCGGCTCGACCAAATCCTGGGACCCGGGAGAAGTGCACAAGGCGCTTGAGATCAGAGACAATGATGAAGAGAGCGCCGGATACGACACGAGCCTGTTCGTTACGGAAGGCGGAGGAGTATTCCCGAAAGAGTTTGCCGTGGAGCAGATGACGCTGACCAGAACGGATGGGAAGGGCAGCAAGGGGCAGATGTATCTTCACTCCGAGGACTCCATCAGGCAGCTCACGGACGCGCTCGACAGGATCTTCTTAGAGGGAGGAAGAGGCAATGTCGTGATCACCGGCGACGAGGGAGCGGGAACGCTCAGCCTGGCAAGGGAACTGGTACTGAGGTACCGGCGGAAGAATCCCAATTTCGTCGGCCAGATCGCGAAATCGGAAGGAAGGTATATAACCAGGGAGAATGTTCTTCGCGTGATCCCGAGAATGCCTTTCGGAGCCCTGATCATTGAGAAGGCCTCCATGATGAGCGAGGAAGGAGCCGCGGCGCTCTGTGAGATGATCGCTGTGCCGGAGCGCAGCATCCTGATCATCATGATCGACAGAAAGGGCGTCATGGACGCGTTTTTGAACGACCATCCGAGAATGAAAGAGATGTTCCCGGCCAGGGTCGATATTGCGGCCCTGAGCGTTGATACTCTTCTTGGCTACGCAAGAGAGTACGCGGGGAAACTGCAGTGCGAGATCGACGAGTACGGGATCAGCGCTCTTGAGAGCAGGATCATGTCCATGCAGACCGTGGATCACAGCGTGACTCTTGAAGATATCCGGGATATCGTGGACGAGGCGCTTTACTACGCGAGCCGCAAGACGATCTCGAGCCTTGTGGATTCTTTCTCAAGGAGAAAGACAGGAGCTCAGAGAATTATACTGAGGGATAAGGATTTCCTTCATTATTGAGATATATAAACAGTTCGCAGGACCGGTACAGGGGATAAGATTTCCGGACACCACGGCAGCAGCCGGACTTAGCGCGGCATCTTCCGCGTAAGACGTCTGCAGAAACAAGTATCAGGAGGTATGGTAAGATGGCAGTGAAGAAAACAACTACAACCAAGAAGAGCAGCGCGGCGCCTGCAAAGAAAACTACAGCTGCGAAGGCTGCTCCCAAGGCAGTAAAGAGAGCCGCGGCGGCGAAGCCGGAGGACAAGAGGGTCTACATTTCCAATGATGACGCCTATTGGTTCGGAAACGGCACGCATTACCAGATTTATAAGAAACTGGGCGCGCATCCTTCAGAGGAAAACGGGGAGAAGGGAATCTTCTTCGCGGTCTGGGCGCCTAACGCCAAGGCAGTCCACGTCGTCGGAACATTCAACGGATGGAATGAAGAACAGCATTCGATGACGAAATACAACGCGGGCGGAATCTGGACACTGTTCATTCCCGGACTCGGTGAAGGCGAACTTTACAAATACTGCATCACTACGCAGGACGGATCCAAGAAATATAAAGCTGACCCTTATGCAAACTGGGCGGAGATGCGTCCCGGCACAGCGTCCAAGACCGTCGACATTTCCGGTTACAAGTGGGGAGACGCGCGCTGGATGAAGGCCCGCGCCGGCAAGGATCCCAATCGCGAACCTCTGGCGATCTACGAGTGCCATATCGGCTCCTGGATGAAACATCCCGACGGATCCGCGGACGGCTTCTATAATTACAGAGAGTTTGCTGATCGTCTCGCTGAGTATCTCAAGGTCATGAAATTCACGCACGTGGAGCTCATGGGCATTTCCGAGCATCCCTTCGACGGATCCTGGGGTTATCAGGTGACAGGTTACTATGCACCCACCTCCAGATACGGACATCCCAAGGATTTCATGTATCTGGTAGACACACTGCACAAGAACAATATCGGCGTTATCCTTGACTGGGTGCCCGCGCACTTCTGCCCTGACGCGTTCGGCCTTGCTGAATTCGACGGCACCTGCATTTACGAAGATCCCGATCCGCGCCGCGGACAGCATCCCGACTGGGGCACCAGGATCTTCAACCTTGCGAAGAAAGAGGTCTCCAACTTCCTGATCGCCAACGTCAACTACTGGATCAACGAGTACCATATCGACGGAATCCGCGTTGACGCCGTTGCTTCCATGCTGTATCTGGACTACGGCAAGAAGGAAGGACAGTGGCTTGCCAACAAGTACGGCGGAAATGAGAACCTCGACGCTATCGAGTTCTTCAAGCACCTCAATTCCGAGCTGCACGGGGCTTATCCCGGATTTTTGACGATCGCCGAGGAGTCTACCGCATGGCCCAAGATCACGGCGAAACCCGAGGACGGCGGCCTTGGCTTCTCCTTCAAGTGGAACATGGGCTGGATGCACGACTTCTGCGAATACATGAAGCTGGATCCGATCATGAGAAAGGGCGACCACAACGGGCTCACCTTCGCGATGAGCTACAACAGCGCTGAGAAGTATATTCTGCCTCTGTCCCACGACGAGGTCGTACATCTGAAGTGCTCCATGGTCAACAAGATGCCCGGTTACAAGGTAGATAAGTACGCCAACCTCCGCGTGGGCTATACTTTCATGTTCGGCCACGAAGGCAAAAAACTGCTGTTCATGGGCCAGGAATTCGGCCAGGAGCATGAGTGGAACGAGGCGACGGAGCTCGAGTGGTGGAGACTTGAAGAGGGCAAGGACGACAACTATCTCAACATCGGCATGAAGTACTATGTGCAGAGACTTCTTGAGATCTACAGAAGCCACAAGTGCCTGTATGAGATCGACGACGACTGGTCCGGATTTGAGTGGATCAACGCGGACGACGCTGACAGAAGCATCTATTCCTTCTTCCGCAAGTGCCCTTCCCAGAAGAAGGCCCTCCTGTTCGTACTGAACATGACGCCTATGAAGAGAGAAGGCTACAGAGTCGGCGTTCCGGTACGCAAGCAGTACAAGCTTCTGCTCAACAGCACGGAGCTGGTATTCGGCGGCGCCGGCGAGACAAGCGTGCCCGAAGTGCTCAAGGCCCAGAAAGGCGAATGCGACAGAAGAGACCAGTACATTGAATTTGATCTCCCGGCATACGGCGCGGTGATCTTTGAGTTTTCATTATGATCCTCCGGTCATTTAAACGAGGTATTTAGAATATGAAGAAAAGCCATGAGTCGTCTGAAGACTATCTTGAGACGATCCTGATACTGCGCGAGCAGAACGGAAACGTCAGATCTATTGACATCGTCAATAAGATGAACTATTCCAAACCGAGCATCAGCATTGCGATGAAGAAACTGAAGTCGGAAGGTATGGTGGAGATGGACCTGAACGGGTACATCACATTAACTGCCAGGGGAGAAGAGATCGCGAAGAGGATCTATTCCAGGCACAAACTTTTGGAGAAATGCCTGGTCGCGATCGGCGTGGATCCCGGAACAGCAGAGGAGGAAGCCTGCCGGATCGAGCACGTGATCGACGACGACACTTATGACAAGATCAACGCTTTTTACGAGAGGCACGCGCAGGGCAGCTGGTGAGAGACAGACGAAAGCAAGGAGGCAGTCGTGGGAACAGTATTAAAGGTTCCGCATATTGAACAGACAGATGAATGGCCGGCCGGTGACGAGTGCCTGTGCGCGGTAATGCTTCTGAGGTATCTGGGGATCAGGATCACAGTGAACGAATTCGTGGATTTCTTCCTGCCCCAGGGCCAGATGAGCCGCAAGGAAGGGCAGCTGCGAGGGTGCGATCCGGACAAAGAATTCGCGGGAAGCCCTTATGAGAAGAATTCTTTCGGGTGCTATCCGGGCGTGCTTGTTAAGGCGATGAATGACTGTTTCCTGCAGAAAGGAGTTCCATACAGGGCGGAAGACGCCACCGGAAAGTCTACTGACGAACTCCTGACGGAAGGCATAGGCAAGGGTGTTCCGGTAATCTACTGGGCAAGTGAGGATATGAAACCGACACACCCCGGCTACAGCTGGGTGTGTAAAAAGGACGGAAAGATAATCCGGTGGACTGCGGGAACCCAGTGTATGCTCCTGATCGGCAGCGATGTCAATGAGCTCGTGTTCAACGACCCCATGATGCCGGAGGGCGCGGTGCACTATTCCCGTATGACCGCAGTGAAGAGGCACGCGGAACTCGATAAGCGCGCCGTGATGGTAAGGCTCTGAAGCCGGGGAAACGCCGGCTTTCAGCGGGACGACTATATTTTGACCGGGAAAGCCCGGCGATGAAAGGAAACTGATCGATATGATTCGTATAACTATGAAAGACGGCGGCGTGATCGACCTTGAGCTTGACAAAAAAGCGGCGCCCGTCACGGTGGAGAACTTTGAGAAGCTGGTGAAGGACGAATTCTACGACGGCCTGATCTTCCACAGGGTCATTCCCGGATTCATGATCCAGGGCGGTGATCCGGAGGGGACCGGAATGGGAGGACCCGGCTGGCACATCAAAGGAGAGTTCGCGGCAAACGGCTGGGACAATCCGATCGCTCACAAGAGGGGCGTGATCAGTATGGCAAGGGCCCAGGATCCCAACAGCGCGGGAAGCCAGTTCTTTATCATGCATGGAGACGCTTCCTATCTGGATGGGCAGTACGCGGCGTTCGGCAAAGTTGTCAGGGGCATAGAAGTCGTTGATAAAATTGCCGGAGTTCCCGCCAGCAGATGGAACAACAGACCTTATGAGGACCAGGTAATAGATACCATCAGAATTGTGGAAGAATAACCAAATAACTGAGGGGAGTCATGTTCGGGGGGCAGCGCAAAGGCGTTCCGGCCGGACTGACTCCTTTTTTTGTTGAAGGGCGGGAATTTTCTATGGATTTCGGACAACATCGGAGTATAACTATAAAGAGAACCGAATTCTTGCGTTAACGGAGAACACAATTATGATGGAATTTGTTCAGAAGCATAAAAAGTGGATCGCCGCAGCCGCAGTCGCTGTGATCGCGGCGGCTCTATTGATCTACAGACAAGCGGGAGCAGGCAGCACAGACGCGGGAACAGCATATGTTGAAACTGTGGCGAACCTGACGGGACAGAACGCGTCCCTTGGCATGATCAACCGGTTTGCCGGGGTCGTAGAGCCCCAGGGAACCTGGTCAGTGAATAAGAATGCTGACGCGGAGGTCGAAGAGATCTACGTATCAGAGGGCGATGAGGTCGAGGAAGGCCAGGCTCTCTTTATTTACAGTACAACGAAATATGAGGAGGACCTGCAGCAGGCGAAGATCGATCTTGAGCGTCTTCACAACGAATACGACAGCACGGTAGAGACGATCGCGCAGCTGGAGAAGGAGAAAAAAAGCGCGTCCTCTTCCGAACAGGCCGATTATACGGTGCAGATCAAGGAACAGAATCTGACTCTCAAGGACAAAGATCTGGATATCCAGATGAAAGAAGCCGAGATCGAGAAGCTGGAGAGCAACATTGAGAACGCGGAAGTAAAGAGCGGAATTTCGGGAGTTGTCAAGAGCATCAATGAGAAGGGATCATCCTCTTCGGGATCAGGAGACAACAGTTTTATCACTGTCATGAAGGTAGGAACTTTCAGGGTGAAGGGAACGGTCAATGAGCAGAACATCGGCGACATCTATGTCGACGCGCCTGTCCTTGTGCACTCGAGAGTCAATGACAGCGTATGGAAGGGAAAGATCACTAAGATCGATACGGAAAACGCGCTCACAAACGAAAATGCAGGCTTTGGAGCCGCCAATTCGGAAAGCAAGAGCTCCAAGTATCCATTCTATGTGGATCTGGAGAGCAGCGAAGGCCTGATCATGGGCCAGCATGTATATATGGAACCTGATCTTGAACAGGGAGAGGAGAATACCGGTGAAGGTATCTGGCTGGCCGCCTATATGGTGGATCAGACAGACCCTGATCATCCTTTTGTGTGGAAGGACGTCAGGGGAAGGCTCCAGAAGCAGGAAGTCACGATCTCTGAGGTGAGAGAGGAACTCGGGAAAGTTAAGATAACCGAGGGGCTTTCTACCGAAGACTCCATCTGCATTCCGGACGGAACGCTCACCCCGGGCATGAAGACCGCGCCTATGAGCGAGAAGCCCGCAGAGAACGAAAGCATGGAAACAATGCCCGAGGAAGGCTCGGAGCCGATGCCTGATGAAGGCGTGGGAGCGGAGCCTGTCGGGGCGGCCGGAGGTCAGGGATGAAGAAGATAGTAGAGTGCATAAATATCTATAAGAACTACTATCAGGGCAAAATAGAGATTCCTGTGCTGAAGGACATCAATTTTGTAATGAATGAGGGAGACTATACAGCGGTCATAGGTCCTTCCGGGTCAGGCAAATCGACGCTGATGAACCTGATCGGATGCCTTGATAAGGCCACGAGCGGAAGCCTTCTGATCGACGGGAGAGAAGTCGGAAGTCTTTCAAGGAATGAATTGGCGGACCTGCGGCTCGAAAAGATAGGTTTCGTGTTTCAGAATTTCCAGCTTTTGGGAGGACAGACTGCATTGGAAAATGTAGAACTGCCGCTGACTTACGCGAATATCCCGAGGAAGCTGAGAAGGGAAAGAGCGGAGGAAGCCCTGAGCCGGGTCGGTCTGGCTGACAGAATGGATTTTATGCCCAATCAGCTGTCCGGCGGACAGAAGCAGAGGGTCGCCATCGCAAGGGCTCTGGTCAACAATCCCAGGATCGTTCTCGCGGACGAGCCGACGGGAGCGCTGGATTCACGCTCCGGCGCGCAGGTCATGGATCTCTTTGAAGAACTGAACTCCCAAGGAGTCACGGTACTTATGATCACCCATGACAGCGGGATCGCCAAACGGGCTTCAAACAGAGTGGAGATCAAAGACGGCGTACTGGGGCATTTGGAGGAAAACTGAGAAATGATGGATAAGCTTACGGGCAGTAAAAAGAGAATAACAGCAGCGCTGATCGCCATTGTGCTTACATTTGCCGCGGTCGCAGGTATTGCCGCAGCTGTCCGCGCAACCACAGCTTCCACTGTGGCTGTGATTCCTGTGTCAGATCTCAACTATGGAAACTATCTGGACTGGCAGAACAACGTGACGGGAAAGATCACCACGGAAGCGGAGCAGAATATATATCTCTCGGACACGGAGAAAGTTCAGGAAGTTGCCGTACAGGAAGGACAGGTCGTCCGCAAGGGCGATGTGCTGCTTCGCTATGACACGGAGAGCACCAGGCTGAGCCTTGAAAAGGAAAAGGTAAAGCGGGAGAAAATTGAGCTGGACATCGAGGTCGCTAAGGAGAATATCAAGACGCTGGAAAACGCTTCCGCGGATTCCGACGGCGGCGATTTCGGCCTCATCGGAGACTTTATAGAGACAGATCCGGCAGAAGTTCTGGCAAAGGCCTCTGTTCACGAGAAGGTCCTGAGGGCTGACGCAAAGCCTGTCAGCGAGGGATCGGAATACGAAATTCTGGGAACGGAATTTGCCCCTTATGTTTTTCTTTGCAAAGGGGACTCCGTGATCATGACCAAAGATTTCATTAAGAAATGGCAGAAAGAAGCGGAGAAACTGCAGTTTAAGCAGCTCTATATCGAACTGGCCGTCCTGGACGAGGCTCAGAAACTTCAGAAAGCGTGGATCCAGGACATCATGCTGCTGGATCCGAACTATGACATTGAGGTCGATCTCAGAACAGGAAAGACCAGTTACGCCGCGATGAACGACCCGGAGCAGATGGCGGCCCTTCTGAGGAAGATCCTGCTGGACGTGCCCGAAAACGAGCGCGGCGCCTGGCTTGCTGCTATGTTTGACAAGCTCATGGTCCTCACGGAGAAAGAAGAGGAACAGACGGAGCGGGGAGCGCTTTTCGCGGCTATGCTCAATGAACTGGGCAAAGAAGAGCAGGCGGATTTTGCCGCGGAGTTCGCGGCGGCAGCCTCTTTGCTGGACGATAAGACACTTTCTTTTATGTTTAAGAGCCTTGCGGAAAACCTTAAACCGGAGCAGATCAAAGCGATCGATCCGG
>Ga0256407_10007584_pt1 | contig 16250 bp, 13 predicted proteins | sample RumenRJG_04DNA_FD_193489 | JGI IMG/M metagenome (GOLD analysis project Ga0256407, IMG submission 193489) | Bovine rumen microbial communities from Lethbridge, Alberta, Canada - RJG_04 | ecosystem: Host-associated > Mammals > Digestive system > Stomach > Rumen | place: Canada: Alberta...
CCCCAATCCCCAATCTCTTTTTTATATATTGATTAATATTATATATTAAAAATCATAAAGTTTTTTATCCTTTAAAATAATTTTTTACTTTTTTATATTAAAAAATATATTCTTTTTTAATTTTTTCTTATTCATTATTTTTATTTATAAATTAAATATGTTAATTCAAAATTTTTATGATTAATGAATTAAATAAAAATTAAATTCTTTAAAATTATAAATCTTAAATGTCATTATATAATTAATTAAAAATGTCAAATTTCTTTAAAATACTTCTCATTTCATATTTGATAGTCATATCATTAAATGTAAAAATGGAAAGCAAAAAGAAAAAAAAGCAAAAAATCTGTACAAAATTATCAAGACCAATAAGAGAAATTGCAGATATGAAAGCAGCAATTGCAACAATTCAAGAAGCAATTAATAATAAATCTTTATTAGCCACAGTAGATGAAGATTTATCAGAAGAAACTGAAACACTTTATAAATTATATAATGAATCTCTTGCTAATTTCACAAAAAGAGTTGCAATTTTAGATAATTCTGTTCCTAGTTCTTTATTAGACCAATGTAAAGCACTTTATGATACTATTGATCAATCAAATGAATCTTTAGATAATTTCAAAAATTTGACTAAGACTACTCTTAAAACTCTTAAACAACTTTTCAAAGGAGATTTTTAAATAATTTTATTAGTAAATTTTTTAATCAAAATTTGTTTTTTATATTTATTTTTCATAGCCGTTTTAATGAATAATTTTTTCACATGTCATTTGATGATTAATTAAAAATTTTTTATATTTTGTTATTTGTTATTTTTTAATATTTTAATAAAAGTAATTTATTATTTATGAATATAATATATTAAGTAATAACCAAAAAAAAAAATAAAAAAATGAGAAATCAAACTGCACAAAATAAAAGAAAAGAAAAAGATGTAATGAAACTTTTAATGAGTAATTATGAAGTATCTTTAAAAGACGAGAATAATAAAAATGATATGTATGTATTATTTCACGGGCCAAAAGATTCTCCATATGAAGGAGTAAGAATAATAAAATTTTTTAACTTAATTCTATAAATTAAATTTAGGGTATTTGGAAAGTTCATGTTTTATTACCAGAACAATATCCTTATAAATCACCTTCTATTGGTTTTTATAATAAAATGTATCATCCAAATGTTGATGAAAAATCAGGTTCAATTTGTCTTGATGTTATAAATCAAACTTGGTCACCAATGTTTGATTTAATTAATATTTTTGATGAATTTTTACCTCAATTATTACTTTATCCTAATCCTTCTGATCCTTTAAATAGTGAAGCTGCAAAATTATTACAAAGTGATCCTGATAAATATAATAAAAAAATTAAAGATTATGTTAAAAAATTTGCTAGTGATGATATTATTATTGATATAGATAAACATTGTAAAAATGATTCAAATAATAATAATCATAATCTTAATTATATAAATAATAATTCTATAACTGATTCTATAAATAAAATCGAAAATAAAGAAACAAACTATGAAAATAAAAAAAATGAAAATGAATTAAAAGATGATAAAAATGATAATGATAGTGATGATATTAAGTCAAATGTAAGTTCTGTGCTTTCTAAAGCGAGTTTAGATGATATAGATCTTGATGATTAAAATAATTAAAATAAAACATAAAAAAAATTTGAAATATTTAAAATTATATATAATAGTCAATATGTACAAAGAATAAATATTATTAAATATATTAATAATAGAAATACATAAAAAGGTTTTAAGTATTTTTTAGGGTATTTTGAAAAATTAAATAATTGATAATTTAAAATATTATATTAACTTAAACAATCATGATAAATTTTTGTAAACAAAAAATTAAACATTATATAAAAAATTTTAATAACTTCAAAATATAAAATATAATTTTTATAAAAATACTTGAATAATAAAGATAATATATCTCAAAAAATGGGATCTAAACAAAATAAAAATAATTCTTTAACAAAATTACAATTAAAAAGTAGAGATGAAAAAGAAGATGAAAATAACTTAATAAAAAAATATGAAATTAAAATAGTTTTATTAGGTGATATAAATGTAGGTAAAACATCAATAGTATTAAGATATTCAAAAAATATTTTCAAAAATCATTACCCGCCAACAATTGGAGGTGCATATACTCAAAAAATTTTATTATTACAAAATGGAATTTTGATAAAATTTCATATTTGGGATACAAGTGGACAAGAACGTTATAGAACAATGTCAAAATTGTATTATCTTGATGCTGAAGCTATTATTTTGGTTTATGATATAAGTAATGAAGAAAGTGTTATTAATTTAAAATATTGGATTCAAGAAATAAAAAATAATGTTAATATTAATAATATTATTTTAGCTATAGCTGCAAATAAATGTGATATTAAAGAAATTGATGGAAAAGTAGATATTAAAAAAGGCAAAAAGTTTGCTGATGATAATAATTTGATTTTTTATGAAACTAGTGCTTTAAAAGGAATTGGAATTGAAAAGATGTTTTATGATATTGGTAATAAGTATTATGACATGAAAATGAAGAAATGATTTTTATTTTTTATTTTGTTTTATTTATGATTAGTTATAAATTTTTTTATATATATTATTTCATTTATTTATCTAATGTATAATTTTAGTGAAACTTGTTAATCAGAATATTTGTTTTAAAAATAAAATTGTTTTTTTAAAATTTTTTATAATTTTAAATTAATTAAAATATCTTTTATAGTATTTAATTTTTTATGAAAATAATTCTTTATTTTTTTTGACTTTTTTTTAATTTTTAATTTAATGATAAATAAATATTTTTAAATAATTATATGGATAGTATATGTGAAACTAATGATACAAGTACAGAAATAAATATTTATGAAATTATTCCAAATTTAAATCTGGATGATATTATTATATATATGAGTTCATATTTTACTCATATAATAAAATATAATAAAAAACATAATATTAAGGCAATAAAAGATGTATTTTATTCAAAAAAAATACCAAATTTATTAATTGAAGATTTTATAAAAAGAATAATAAAATATACGAACATAGAAAAAGATACATTAATTTCAAGTTTTATATATATAAATAAATTTATTTATAATGAGAAATATATTATTGGATTAAATAATATTTATAGATTAATTATAGCTTCTTGTACTATTGCAATTAAGTTTCATGAAGATTCAAATTTTACTAATAGTTATTATGGTAAAATAGGAGGATTAAGTTTAAAAGAAATTAACATTATTGAATACTATTTTTATTCTAAAATTAATTTTGAAATGTATATTTATGAGAATGATTATATATTTGTATTAGAGGATATATATAATCACAGAGAAAAATTTCATTAATAAAAGAAGAGTTATATTTATAAAAGATAAAACTATTAAAATCTTCCTTATTTCTAGTATATAAATATTTATAAATATATTTGTTATATTTAAAATATATGTAAAAAAATAATAAACCAAAGAACTTTATTTTAAATTTTCAACTTTATGTATTGTTATTAGATATCATTTTTGTTGAAATTTAAACTTATTTTAAAAATATATTTTAACAAAAAAAACTCAAAAAAAAAATAAAAATTCAAAATTCTTTTATCTAAAACTTTAAATAATCCAAACAATTTTATTTAATTGAAATACTCAACATCAGCAGCAAACCTTCCATCAACTTGATCAGTTTCATTAACCTTAGTCCAATAATCATTAACCATTTGTTTATCTTCAGGTTTATTAATATCTAATTTCTTAATAGTCATATAAGGGAAATTATCATGTTCTTTCATTTCATTAGGAATATCAGTACCTCTCCACATCCAAACACCTCTTATTTTATAATCACCTTCACTTCCATAAACACCATGAACACCAAAAGCATATTTTCTAAAATTATCTAATTTTTGAAGAAACATTCCTTTTGAATTTGAAGTTCTAAAAAGTATTTTTCCTTCTTCTGGTAAATTTTGATATTCCATCCACCAAAGAGAATATCCATCTGGGTCATATACTTCCCAGAATTTATTCATTGCATCTTCTTTATCTTTATTGTTTAAAAATGCTCTTTTAAATGTTTCTAATTCTAATTTTGAAGGTGGTAATTCATCTAATGGATTTTTTGGTTTTTTTTTTGGTTTTTCTTCTTCATCTTCTTCTTTTTCTTTTTTTTCTTTTTTTTCTTCTTTTTTCTTTTCTTCTTTTTTTTTCTCTTCTTTTTTCTTATCTTCTTTTGGTTTAATATAAGCACGAACTGGTTGTTTACATAAAAGAGTTCTTCCATAAGCTTTTTTAGCTTCTGGAGTTTCCATAATTGAAATAAAGTAATCATTTAAATTTTTCAATTGATGAGTCCTTAAACCATCAGTATAAATCATCATAAAAAGAAGTCTAATTTTATTAACTAAAACAACATCAGCAAGAGTCATTTTATCACCAACTAAATATTTTTTCCCTTCTAAATGTTTATCAACAATTTTTAAATTATTTAATAATTCTTTCCCACTTTCATTAACTAAATCTTTATCATGTTCCATCCAACCAAATATAGGATAAACAAGAGGACGAGAAGAAGTATAAATTTCTTGAGTAGCAAAATCAATCCATTGATTAATAAGAGCTTTTTCAATAGGAGTTGTACCATACATATCAGGTTTATAAGTTTCAACTAAATAAAGTTCAATTGCTTTACTTTGGGAAAGTAAACCTTTATCTGTTTCTAATAATGGTAATGTCTGAGTTGGAGCTTTAGGAAGAATTTCTGCACGTCTTGCTTCGTCATCCCATGATATGTCTTCTAATGTTATTGGAGCTTTTGTTAGTTCTATTGTGTGAAGGACTTCTTGGACTGTTGGACTGAAACGATATCCGTATAATTTGTTTTTACCTACTGATTCTATTGAATCTGTTACTGCACCTACAAATGTACTCATTTTTTTTAGATATGGATAAATGTTTATTTTTTTTTTTTTTGTGTTATATATTTTTTTTGTTTAAATTTTTTATTTTTTTTTTTATATGTGTATTTTTTTTAAGATATTTTATTTTTTTTTTAATATTTTAAAAATGGTTGTTTGAGTTAGTTGTTATATGTTTGTCCCTGTTTTCATTATGGTTATTTTTGATAAAATACAAAGATTTTTCAAAAAATGCTTTAAAAAGAAACCAATTAATAAAACAATTCCAGAAAAAAATGATTCAAAAAAAGAAAATAATGAAACATCTAAACTAGTTGAAAATGGGGTAAAAATTGAAGAAAAAGATAAAAAAGAATAGTTTTAAATATAATAAATATATAAAAGATATATAAATAAATTTGTGATGTTTATATTTTAAATCCTTGTAAAAAATATAAACTGAAAAATATTTTTATATATCTTAATAAAAAATAATAAATTTTTAATATAAAAGAATTTAAATAAAAAAAAAATAAAAATAAGAAATGTCAAGTGAAAAAGAAAAAAATGAAAAAATAACATATAATCAATCAATAAGTCATGAAATATTTGTCAATAAAGAAGAAATGCAAGATTTTATATGTCCTTTATGTAATGGAATATTATATGAACCAATACAAGATTCTTGTCAACATGTTTTTTGTCTTTCATGTTATAATAAATGTAAAGAAAATAATATAAATTGTCCTATTTCAAATAAACCATTTATAAATGAAAAGTCAACACAATTAAGTTTAATTTCAAATGTTATAAATAAAATGAATGTTTATTGTGTAAACAAAAATAAAAATTGTAATTGGATAGGAAAATTTTTACAATTAAAATCACATTTATTAAAAGATTGTCAAAAAGAAATAATAATTTGTATTTATGAAGGTTGTAATCAAAATATGAAAAGAGAAGATTTACAATCTCATATAAAAATATGTGATTGGAGAACTGAAGAATGTTTACAATGTCATAAATTAATTGCTCATTTATTAAAACAAGAACATGATGATATTTGCCCTAAAAAAATTATTAAATGTGAACAATGTAATATGGCAATTATGAGAGAATTACTTGAAAATCATAAAAAAGATACTTGTGAATGTACTTTTATTAATTGTATTTTTAAAGATTTTGGTTGTAATGAAACTATGATGAGAAAAGATTGTAAAAAAAAAATGTTTGATGATTTACCTAAACATTTAAATTTGATTTGTCAATTTATACAAAATGAAAATAAAAATATTTTTAAAATCATTAATGAAAAAGATAAAAAAATAAATGAATTAACAAAAAAATGTGATGAATTAAGTCAAGAATTATCAAAATTTATTAGTCAACCTATTCTTTTAAACCAGAAAAGAAATAGAGAAAAAGAAAAAGAAAAAGAAAATATTAATTATTATGATTTAAAGAATTTACCAAAAGAAATAATAATAAATAATGGAAAAGCTAAATTAAAAACTGAAAAAAATAATAATTATTATTTTTGTTTCGCAAATGAAAAATTTGATATTAATTTAAAAGGAATTAAAATAGAATATAATTGGAGAATATTATTAGGTAATTCTTCAAATTGGATTGGATTTGGTCTTTGTGATAAATTACAAGTAATTTTAAATGATGGGAAATTTATTAAAAAAGATAATAATTTTAATAGTGGTTCATTTGTTATATCTTCTAATGGTTATATGTTTAATTGTAATAATCGTCAAGAAAATTTAAGAAAAATTGATTTTCCTTTATATGATGATAGTCATGAATTTAATTTAAAGTATAATGTAATAAAAAAAGAATTAATTATTTATTCTTCTATTAATATTTTAGCTATTTTTAATAATGTTGAATCTTTTAATAATAATAATAAATTAACTCCTGTAATAATTTTTATGCATGCTAATGATTCAGCAATGTTTATTTTTAATTAATATTTATTGTAAATTATTTTTTATAAAAAATCAAAAAAAACATTTTTTAATTTTTTTTATATATTCATAATTTAAAATTTACTGAAAAAAATATTAATTATTGGAAAAAAAAATATTAAATTAACTTGAATCAATATCTATTCCAATAATATTATTATTTTCCCTTTTACTATCATCAATATCCATATTTTCATCAAAATCAACTTTTATAGAAATACTAGTATTTATATGTCCCATATTATTATTTGTAAGTTTCATTCTTTTAATAGGTACAATCATTAATTTATAATATTCCTCTAATTGAATACCATTATTATATAATTCAGAACCTTTAGCATTAAAAGTTTTACAATTAGAAAACATTAATAAAACATCAGAATTAAAACTTGAAAAATTTTGATATACATTTTCTTGAATATTATTTTTAATTGTTGATAAATCAATTGGTCTTTCTATAACTTTCATATATTGATTATATAAATTACCTAAAGTTTCTTTATTTAATTCATAAGAAAAAGGAGCTGATAAAGGATGATTTAATAATTTATCAATTATTTCTTCAATAACTTCATTTAAACTTTTTGATTCAGTATTAATTTCACAATTTAAAACTGCATAATTATCATCTTTATATTTATTTTGATATTTTCTAATTAAATTCATTTGAGTATTTGAAACTGTATTTATTTGAGAATGTGTTTCAATTGAACTACCATCATTTGAATAAATATCATCTTCATTATTTGAATTATTTTTTTCTTCATGTATAAAACTATATAACCAATCTTCATCTGCATATTTTTTTCCTGAATAATTTGCCCAATTATTATTTAATACATGCATAAAATTTACATTTGCAAAATTATTATTTCCTGCTCCAGATAATGAAATTTGCTTTTTGAAAATATTTGAATATATTTTTTCCATTAACATTTTACAATCAATTCTTTGATAGCATTGAGGTGAATATAAAATATCTTTTAAACACTTTAATAAATTAATTTTTTCATCAGGATCATTAAATGAAAAATCTATTGTATTAAATAAAAATGATAAGGCTCTTATTTTTGATATTATTTCTAAATTCATTTCTACTGAAATTTTAACTGATTTTAAAGTATTATTAAAATTTTCACCTAAAACAAAATGTCTTAATCTATCTGTAAATTCTATATAACTTTTACTTTTATAAAACATAAGAAATAATTGAAAATAATTTAAAAAAACATTTAATTCATAATTTTCACATTCTGAATTAATATAATAATTAATTTCTGATAATATTTCATTAATAATACTTTTAAATTCAGTTTTATTTGAATAAAAATCATTTCTAATCATTAAATTTAAAAATGCTAGAATAGAAGATATTATGGTTATTTCATTAAAACTTCTTTTTAATTTTTCAACTCTTAAATTTTTTAATATTTTCTTAAATAATATTAAAGAATTTTCTTGTAAGTTTAATTTTGAACAACCAATTAAAATCTCACTCATAATATAACAATCATCAAATCCAGTTATAGTATTTAATTCATTACTAACTAAAATAGATAAGAATTTATTTATAATTTTATTTTGAATTTGACTATTTGTCACTAGACCTAAAATAATAAATTGTGAAAAAAAATCTTCTCTATATTTACCTAAATATTTTATTATTTCTTTCATAACATAATAAGTTTCATAATTTAAAGCAGTTTTATTTTTTAAAATTTCATTATAGCAATCATCTAAATAATCAATAAGAAATTGATATTCATTTTCATTATTTAATTTTAAAATTATTTTAATATAAATTTGTAAAGCATATTGTCTAATTTTATAATAAACAGTATTACTTTCAATAAGAGTTTTTAATATACATAAACTTTTCTGATAATTTTCTTTATCTTTTCCAATATTATCTAAACTTTCCATTTGACCAACAATATCTGCATCTCTAAAAATTTTAATATATTCATATAAAATATCTTGTTGTTTAATTTTATTAACTCTTAAAGATGTTAATTCAGGATCAACTCTAATCCATAAAATAGAATTTTGAGTAAAAATTTTTTCAATATCTTCATTAGGATAAATTTTAGATATTGATGTATTTGCTATTAAATCTTGAATAAAGTCTTGTTCTCTTTTTTTTAAAGGCATTTTTCTTATTTTTGATATTAAAGGAAAAGTTTGAACATAATTTTCTTTTTCATTTTCTAATTTTATTTTATGTATATCTCTCATAATTTCTATTCCATTTGTTTGAATAATACTTAAATTAAATAATATATCAAAATATCTATTTGCCTTAATTCTAAAATCTATTATTTCTACATTTTTATTTAATTTATTAATTGTATCATAATCAATTTCTTTTAATTTAAAAAAAGGATTTGAGTCATAATATTTTTTTGCTATTTGATCTTGATGAATTTCAATTTCAATTGAATTTGTTTTTTGATTATATTTATATTTTAATTCAATTTTTAACATTCCAGTTTTATAAACATATAAATTCATAAAAGGTTTTAAATTATTACCACAATTTTTTTTAAATATTTTAATAAGACCTTCTGTTGATAAATTATAACCTTTAATACTTCTTTCATTTATTATATTTTTTAAAGCTTTTTGTACAAAAATTTTCTCAATTTGAGATTCAAGTAAATGAAAAATAATTTGACTTTTTAAATATGAAACATTATCAAGTTGAAGTTCCATTGGATGAGAAAAATTATTTGTATATAAAGGATGAATCTCTTTACCTTCTTTACATATTTTTTTAAATTTTAATATTAATTTATAAACTTTACCTTTAATATAAGAATTTCCATAAGCTTTTCCAATAAATAAATTACTTAACCAACTTTCTAATCCACTAATTAACCAAAAATCTGCAAAAGTACTTTCTGTAATTAAACCTCCGATATAATTTGTTATAAAAATTTTACTTAAAGCTCTTAATTGAATTTTCATCATTTCTGGAATTTGAGGATTATATAAATATTTTTCTGGGATAATATATAATGATGGGAATTTTATTATATTGAAATAATTTTCATCTTTTCCTTTTATAAATTTATTTTGATTTAAATTTATTGTATTAAATGATAAATAAGGAATAAAAATTATAAATGTTGGAATATATAAATTTGATTGTGTATTTGTTTCATTAATATCAAAAAATTCATCATAAAAATTATATAAAGTTGAAATTAGTTTATTTGATATTAAATTTTTTTCAATTCTATCTTTTTTATTTTCATTAGCAACAAATAAGAAACTTTTATTATTTGGGTCTGAAATTCTAGTAAAAATTTTTTCATTAACTACAATAAAACCAATATTTCTTGCAGTAATTGGTTCTAATGAATAATTAATTAATAATTTTTTATTATTTTTCCCTTGAATAATTTTTGTCATTTTACAAGAAGAATAACCCATATAATCATTAGGAATAAATAAATATAATCTCCAATAAACTTGTATTTTTAAATCATAAATACAAGGAACCCAATTTGGAGTATTAAAATAAAAATTAGGGGTATAACAAATTTTATGTTCTGTATCAATTCTTTCTTCATAAAAACTTTGAAATACTATTCCTATATTATTTTCTATTAATTCATATTCAATTTTTATTTTAATTTTTTCATTATTTTCAATTTTTGAATTTGGAATTGTTATTATTAAATTTCCTGAATTTCTAATTTCCCATTCTACTCTATTTACATTACGAAATGATTCAATATCTTCTATATTATTATATAAATCATCAAGATATGTTTTTGTATAATATGGATTTGTATTATGATAATTTAAATATATAATTTCTTCATTTTTATTTATGAAATATACTGATTTAATATAAATATTTTCTGCATTTAATTTTAAAATATAATCATTTTTTGGAATATTATTTTCTTTTGATACAAAAGATAATTTTGCTAATCCTGTTATTTTTGTATTTTCTAAATCAATATCTATATCTACTCTTTGTTTAGTTTGTTTAAAAAATTTTAAAAAATTATCATCTTGTGAATGTGATATATCCATATATTTTTTTGAAAATATATATTTTTATTTTTTAAGATAATTTTATACGAAAATTATAAATTTTAAAAATAATAATATTTATAAATTAAAAACCATATTAATAATTACCTTAATATATTTATCATATTGTATACTATTGTAAAATTATATTATTAAAGATAAACAAATTAAAATAATCATTATTATATTAACTATTTGTATTTTTTAAATTTAATTGTGGAATATTAACTAAATTATTTCTCATTGGCTTTAAAAATTTAATAGACAAATTTTTAATTAATTCAGTTTCTTCATTATGTTTTTTATTATTTTTAAATAATTTACTTACATAATAAGTTTTATTAGTTTTATTTTTTTCTTGACTTTTAATTTTTTTTTCAGTATTAAAATCATTACTTTGTAAACCAAACATTGGTTCATCAATTATATGTGATTGAACTTGACTTAAACTTTGTTTTTTAATTAAAGTTTTTTTCCTTATTTTTGAATGAGGAAATCCTCTTACATTTTGAAATTTTGGAACTGTAATTTTTGGTTTTTCATTTATATCTTCTTTTATTAATAATTTGTTAAAATTAAAATTATCTTTTTTTTCATTTTCTAATTGATTTACTTTTTGTTTTAATGAATTATTATTTGTAATTAATTCATTTATTTTCTGTTCTAATTTAATAATTTTTTCATCTGATTCTTCTTTAATAGATTGAATTGTTTGTTGATTTGATAAAAGTAATTGTTCAATAATATCATCTTGTTTTTTTTCATTTTTATCATTCTTAATATTATTATTACTAGTATTAATATAATTATTTATATTATTATTAAGATTAGTATTATTATTATTTATATTAATTTTTACTTCTTCTTCTTTTTTACTTATTTCTTCAATTGTTTGTTTTTTTTTACTCAAACTATTATTTGTATCATCAAATTGAGAACTATCTTCATTTTCATCACTACTATTATTATTATTTATTTCTACTACAACATTAGTACTACTTTTTTTGGATAATGAATTTCTAAAGTTTATTAAATTATTAGAAGAATATACTCTTCTATTTAAAGGAATTTTCAAATCAGATTCTTTTGAATGATTTTTCTCATAATGAGTCTTTTTATTTCTAGGAGTAGAAAATTCTTTATTATTTTCTTTTATTCCAATACTTCTTCTTTTATGGTTCATTTTTTCTAAATTATTATTACTTTTTTTTTTTGTTTTTTTATGAGATTTTTCATTTGTAAAAGAATTAATAATTTCATTTGCAAAATGATTAATAAGTGATGGTGAAGATGGTTTATCAGTATTATTATTAATAAGATTTTTATTAAAACGATTATTTTTTAATAATTCTACAATATTTAAACAAGCAGTTTTGACTTGTGTATATTCTTTTCTATGAGTACGAAAATTATGATTTGTTTTATCTATTTTACTTATTAAATTTCTTGAAGTTATATCAAGTTCTTTTTCAATTTCATTTTTAATCATATGATTTTCTTCAATTAATAAATCTTTAATTTTAGTGATTTGATTTTCATAATCGACTTGAATATTTGGGAATTTATCTTTTATCATATTAATATCTATTTCTATAGCATTTTTTAATTCATTTAATTTCATATCAATATAATTAACGTTAGTAACAAAAAAACTATCAACTAATTTAGTTAAATTATTTATTTTAGTCTCTGAAGTATTTTTATATTCTTTAAAAACAATTTCTTGTTTTTGTTTAAAAATTTCAAATTGATTTAATTTATTTATTGCATATTCTAAAAACTCCTTTAAATTTTTATATTTACAATAATCACCAATTTGACCAGAAACAATTAAATTATTTAAATATATTTTATCATATTTATAACATGCATTATCAAAATCTTTTCTAAGACTATTAATTCTAACATCATTATTAATAATATGTTCATTATTATTATAAACTGTTTTTTCTAAATAATCCATTTTTTCTGATTTATTTTTAAAAATACTTATTTGTTCAAATAAATGATTATTTTTATCTAATATTGTTCTAATTTTATTTTCTAATTCATTTATACTTGATGTGATTTTATTATCAAAAAAAAGTAATTTTTTTTTAAAGCTTTCTTTAATATGACTTAATTCATGAGATATTGAATTATGAATAAAAGGGACTAAAACACTTTTTTGATTTTGACTAAATTCTGTATCTAATCTAAAATAAAAAGGATTATCTACTCCATTTATTTTTGGAGAAACTGGAGTTGACATATCAATTTTTTAATTTTTAATATATTAAATTATAGTTTTAAAAATAAATTATTGAATAATAATTAATTTAACTTATTTCTTTTAATTATTTCTTTAAATTTATTTATAAAATCTATTTCCTCTTTATTAAAATTTTTATAATTAAAACTTTGACCAACTTGTCCAACTAATGATTCTTCATTTAATTTCATTTTTTTCTTCTTATTTAAACTATTATTTTTTCTTTCTGAAATATTATTTATTAAAAAATTATGAAATCTATAATCTTGAATATTTTTTTTTTCAAAATCTTTTTTTTTTTGAGTTATTGTTTTAAATCCTTTTATTCTTAATTCTTCTATCATTTTATTTTTTATTTTATCATGTAATTCTTTAGAAAAATTTCTTTTATTATTATCTAAAGTTTTTGTTCTTTGATTATAAACTGATTTATTTATATCGTCACAAACAAAATTTAAAGTTGAATTAAAATCAGTTTTAACTCTATTTGATAATTTTTCTCTTAAACTTCTTTGATTATTATTATTATCAATTTCTTTAATATCAAATTTAAAATTATTAATTTTTCCTTTATGATGAAAATTTTTATAACTTTTAATTAATTTTTCTTCATTTATTAATCTACTTGTTAATGATATTGGTTTAAATTCTATTGTTTTTAAACTAGATTGAAAAAAATAAGTTGGATCTTCTTTTATATAATTCTTTTCTTTATCATTTAATTTTTCGTTTAATATATTTATTTGTTCATCATCATTTTGTTTCATTGAATCAATATCAACTATCATTTTATAACGATTATGTCCTTCCCCATTATCATATTTGTCAAATCGAAAATTTTTATGATAATTAATTGTTGTTTTCATATTTTTATTTCCTTTTAAAAAATCTAATAATTTTAAATTAAAAGCATTATTTTTAAATTCAAATTCATCACATATATTTTTAGTTCCTTTATTCAATAAATTATATATTTTTAATTTTAATTCTTTCATATAATTTTGTTTATGATTTTCTAATGAATTTTTTATTTTTGATTTCAACATATTATCTTTTATACTTTTTAATTTTTTTTCTTTTTTATTAAATTTTTCAATAGTTTCTTTACTTTGTTTTAATAATAAATTCTTTTTATTTTCTTTAGCTTTTAATATTTTTTTATCAATTGAAATATGAGTTGTTTGATATGGATTGAAATTATTATTATATGTATAACTTGTAATTAAATTTTTACTAATTGAATTTCTAGAATTATAAGAACCAGTTATATTAGTTTGAGAAAAACATGTATTTGTTTTATTGGGAGGATTGAATGATTGATATGATACAAATTTAAGATTTGTAGGAAAAGTAGGTTTTAAAAAAGACATTTTGCTATTTTTTGATTTTAAATTATCATAATTCAATAAATTATCTTGTTGAATATGTAAATAATTTTCAAAAGAATTTACTTTATCTAAATTATTATTAATAATATTATTATCATTATTTATTAGTTTTATAGGAGATTCCATAGAAAATAATATAAAATTATAAAATTAAAATAATGAGAATAAAATAAATAATGAAAAATAAAAAAATATTAAAGAAAAAAATAAAAAAAAGAAACATTATTTATAATAATAAAATATGAGATTATTATATTAAATATAAAAAACAAGTGTTGACAAATTTTAAAATGTTTTTTTAATTTTTTTTACTTCTTTTTTAAAATATAAATTTATAAATTTAGGTTTCAAAAAAAATTGTTTATACTTTTTAACACTTAATTCCTTCTTTATTACATATTTAAATTTTTTAAATTTAATTTTTTCCCTTTTAAATTTATTAAACAAATATATTAATTTATTAATATATATCATTAATTATAGAACAAATTTACTACCTTTATCCATAAATAAATTATGAATTATGATGTACATAATAATTAATATCACTATCTTTTCTTGAATGATTTTCAAAATAAAGAATTGATGAATTAGTAGAATCCATTGGATTTTGTATATATTTATCAAATTCTCCATTTAATATTTCATATAAAAAAACTTTATAAGAAATCTCAGGATTAACTTCAAAATCAATTTCAAGAAAATCTTTAAAATTACTTAAACAATTTTCAGAATAATATTTTCTATCAAAAATACCATTTAAAGATAAATAATTAGATAATATTCTAAATGCATATTGTTCTTTTTTTTTACTTTCTTTTTCCTTTATATTTTTAATAGCATTTTTTAATCTTAATAATTCATTCATATGTCTTTCATATCTTTCTCCGACTGCAGGATTTTGAAAATATTTATTATATAAAGTTATATTATTTGTTTCTGGAATTTTTAAATCTAAATTTTTACTTTTTGTAGGTATAGGACTTAATCCAAATATTATTTTTTTTTTTGCTGGTTCAGTTCTATGAATATACTTTTGTATATTTTGAAGAAAAACATTTTTTTTAACATTTAATATTTGATAAATAGAATTTCCTGCTTTTTTTTTTGTATAAAATTCATTTAAATATTCTTTTATAAAATTCCTATAATTAGGTTTTAATATTAAATTTTTCTTTGGTGTATTAACAAATGAATTATTATCAATATTAATTGTTTTTGCTTTATTTTTTAAATGAGTAGAAGGATTTAATAAATTTGGTGAAGAAAAAGTATGAATATGAGGAAGAATTTTTTTATTATTTTCAACAGTATTATATCTTGAATTTATATTTAAATCATATTTTAAATCTGGAAAAATTGTATTTTTATTTTTATTTTTTTTATATGGAAATTGTTTTTTATATTTAGATATTAATAATTTCATATCTGGACTTGCATATCTATTTTTTTTTGTATTTATAATTAAACTTCTATATATAATTGGTGAATTTTTTAAATCAAATTGAATAGTTGAAGTCGTTGAATTCATTATTATGAAAAAAATTAATTAAAAAAAAAAAACAATTTAATAATTAATTTAAAATAGATTATTTAAATTCTTTATAAATCTGATTTTTCACTTGGAATTGGTCTAGGAATATTTTTCATTTTTT
>Ga0256407_10007586_pt1 | contig 16248 bp, 11 predicted proteins | sample RumenRJG_04DNA_FD_193489 | JGI IMG/M metagenome (GOLD analysis project Ga0256407, IMG submission 193489) | Bovine rumen microbial communities from Lethbridge, Alberta, Canada - RJG_04 | ecosystem: Host-associated > Mammals > Digestive system > Stomach > Rumen | place: Canada: Alberta...
TAAGTCCTATAACTTCATCTGAACCTCTGGCTGCAAGTACCATTGATTTGTGAACACCTGCATAATCAGCATATCTTTCAATTAAATCTTCAGGCTGACAGTCTGGATATCTGTTGAGAGTTGATGAATTTAAAAAGTAGCCTTCTGATTTAGGAGATTCGTTTGCATTGAGGAAGTTATGACCATGACCACCAATACGACGAGCTGATAAATATGGGACAAGCTTCTGTACGTGTTTGGTAATTATTTTTTCAAAGTTCATATCATTATCCTCAGTTAAATGTCTTTTACTCTTACAACTACTGCGTTTCTGTGGGCATCAAGTCCCTCTGCAGAAGCCATGGAGGTGACAGTTTTTGCGATTTCCTTTAATCCTTCCTGTGAAGCTCTCTGAATGGTATAGCGTCGTCTGTAGTCATCAGTTCCTAATGCACTGAAGGTTTTTGCATAACCATAGGTTGGAAGGGTATGATTTGTTCCTGATGCATAGTCTCCTAATGATTCAGGAGTATATGCTCCCACAAATATAGAGCCTGCGTTTCTCAGTTTATCAATCAGCTCATCAGGATTATCAATCTGTAGAATCAGATGTTCAGGAGCATATCTGTTTGATAATTCTGCTGCCTCATCAAGAGTATCAACCACAAGGGCGGTACTCTTTGATAATGCTTTTTCAGCAATTTCTTTACGAGGTAGCTTTTCAAGCTGTTCCTCTACTTTAAGCATTACCTTCTGCGCAAACTCTTTGCTTAAAGCAATAAGAATTACCTGAGAGTCAGGGCCATGCTCTGCCTGAGACAGAAGATCTGCGGCAATGTATTCTGGATTTGCGCTGTCAGAGGCAATAACCAGGACTTCTGATGGACCTGCTGGCATATCAATTGAAGCTCCCTGAGCATCGTTTGAAACGAGTCTTTTAGCCATTGTAACGAACTGATTACCTGGGCCAAAGATTTTAAGCACTTTTGGTACACTCTCTGTGCCGTATGCCATAGCCGCAATAGCCTGTGCGCCACCTAGATTAAAGATTCTCTTCACTCCAGACTTGGAAGCCGCATAAATGATTGCATCTGAGATAGGAGGTGGAGAACATAGAATTACCTCCGGACACTGAGCAATTTTTGCTGGCACAGCAAGCATTAGCGCTGTTGAAACCAATGGTGCGGAACCTCCTGGTACATACAGTCCAACAGAATCAATCGGGTGTGTATGTGTCTCACAAACAATACCAGGGAAGGTTTCAATCTTTATATGATGAGGTTTCTGCTCAGAATGAAACTTAGCAATATTCTCATAGGCTGTATCAATTGCCTTTTTCAGGTCTGCATCAACTCTTTGACAGGCAGCTCTGATTTCTTCTGCTGTCCATTCAATATGTTCTCCCTCGAATTTATCAAGGGTCTTTGAATACTCAAAAAGGGCGGTATCGCCCTCTTTGCGTATTCTGGAAATAATTGATGTTACAATTTCTCTGATCTTGTCAGATGAGGCCTGAGCCGGTCTCATCAGAGCATCTGTCTGCTCCTTTGCGCTCAGGTCTTTCCAAATCTTAACTTCCATTTCTATCCCTTACTAGCCAAGCATCTTCTCAATTGGAACAACCAGAATAGAGGTAGCTCCAAGAGCCTTTAACTGCTCTAGAGTTTCCCAGAATACCTTTTCTCTGGATACAGCGTGAAGTGCTACTCTGTCTGTGCTTCCTTCAAGCTCGATAATTGAAGGATTCTCTGCACCAGGAAGAATTGCTCTAATCTGCTCTAGCTTTGCTTTAGGAGCATTCATCATGATGTATCTGCTTTCAACTGCAGACATAACACCTTTGAATCGCTCTATGATAGTGTTGGCTATAGCCTGTTTCTCTGGGAATAAAGGCTGATCTCTTCCAATCAGCACAGCCTTTGAAGTGTAAATGGTTTCAACTTCCTTCAGACCATTTGACTGAAGGGTTGCTCCTGTACATACAAGATCACAGATCGCATCAGCAAGTCCGGCACGAGGTGCTACCTCTACAGAACCTGTCAGAAGAACAGATCTGAAATTAACTCCTGCTTCCTTCATAACACGGCGGAGCAGGTGAGGGTATGTGGTTGCAATCTTTTTGCCCTCAAGATCTGCAAGACCATGCCATTCATCTTCTGTTGGAACAGCAATTGACAGTCTGCAGTCTCCAAAATTCAGTTTCAGAACTTCATTGAAGCCTGTGTACATTCCGTCTAACTCACGCTGCATGGTGGTTTCTTCAAGAACATTCTGTCCTACAATACCCCAGTCAACAACATGATCCATTACAAGACCAGGAATGTCGTCATCTCGTACTCGCAGAATGTCTATAGGCAGATTCTCAGCATGTGCAAGCAGATGATCTTTGTTAGAGGAAATCTTAATTCCACTGTCTTTGAATAACTTTAATGTTTCATCTGTTAGTCGCCCGGACTTCTGAATTGCAATACGCAGGCGCTTCTTTTCGCTGCCATTATTTTCGCAACATGCTTTGCAAGTACTCATATATATCTCTTTAAATTTAAATGAAAAAAAATAAGAAAAAGTGAATTAAATCACTTTGAACTCTAATAGTGTAACATAATTACAAATAAAGCAAATATATTGAAAGACTAAAGAAAGGGAGATCCAAAACTGATCAGTTTTGGATCTCTGATTATTTTTTTGATCTGATATTGAGAAATATTATCTTAAGTTTTCGGCTGTGATTCTGTCTAAGGTTCCATCTGCCTTCCATTTCTTTATGAGATTATCTATAAACTGTGAAAGATCGGAGCCTTTTGGAGTGACTATTCCATAAGATTGAGGTGCAAACTCCTCCTTTAGGATTTTTTTATTAACATCCTGATGAGTTAAAAGAACAATTTTGTCGTTACAGAATCCCTGAACTTCCTCTGAATCCATAGCATTGATTATTGATTCATCTGTATCATAGATGTTGAAACTAATCTTATTGTTCCAGGTTTCTGCGCTGAAATTTTTCTCATCAAAACTGTTTTTTTCAATAATCCCCTTAGAGACCATGTATTTTACAAGCTCAAGAGGAGCAGTTGCGTTTTGAATTACACCAACTTTTTTTCCAACTAAATCCTTAATTGAATTTATGTTGTCATTTTTGTTTACCAACACAGAAATATTGGTAGAAAAATATGGTGAAGAAATATCATATTTCTGTTTTCTCTCATCTGTGATGGTGTAGGTACCGATCATGCAGTCTGCATAATCGATTTCTAACATGTTATCTCGATTTGTAGGTGTTGTTGAGATAAATGTAACCGCAACCTTGTCTCCAATTTCCTTTGCAATCATTTTTGCAATAGTTGGTTCTAGTCCAATATATTCTCCTGTTCTACTGTCCTGCATAGACAGAATTTCAATATTATTGTTTACAGACACTCTAAGTTCATCGTTATCCTTGATTCTTTGTAGTCTACTTTCATCAGCATAGGATGAACTGCATAAAGATAAAGCTATAACACAAGCAGAAAGAGTTAAAGATAATTTTTTTAACTGCATATTTTTGTCCACCAAACAGACTATACCTAGGTTAAGTGTATGTATATAAAAAACAATCGTAAAATATATTTAACAGATTATGTGATGTAGTGCAATAGAATAATGGACAATTACCGAACGGTTGAACAGACTGCAGGCTAAATCCTGTCTGTAAAATTAAAGGCTATATAGAGAGGCAAGAAAATGTCCGTTGGTTCAGAACGTTAGCCTACCACAAGGATATTCGATAATAATACTGTGGTAGAACGAAGAGGAATCTATGTTTTCTTATTTATAGAAATCTGAATGGCTTTTGTTTCTCTTCTTAACAAAGATAGAAAGAAACAGTAACAGGGCAACCAGAGTAGATACTGAGAAAATAATGAGAATCCAGAATGGCATGCTCTGACCTAGAAATTCCCAGTTCAGCTTATCTGAACATATACCTACAGCTTTAAACATGAAAGGTGCAATTTGATCTAATGGAAGAAAATCAGGAAATTCTGTTTTTAACTTACAGGTTGATCCGAAAAGAGAGGATGAATTGTATGCCTGATAATGTTCAAAGGTAACAATTAAACCTCCGATAGAAGAGGCCAGAAAAGCAGCAGAACAAAGAAATCTAACAACCAGAAAATTAGCAGCAATAGCTCCAATGAATCCAGCGACTATAAATCCAAGAAAATATGCTCTTTCATATACGCAGTTTACGCATGGATCTAAGTGAAGATTATATTGAAAATATAAACCACAACCTTCAAAAGCAATGCCTGCCACTAACAGTAAGAACCAAAAGAACCTAGAGGCGCAGATTAACTTAACTATCTGGAACACATTAACTCCTAAATTGTGTGGAAATTATCCTTACATGCAAATAATATCACTTTCTACTACTTATAGATTAGAAGATCATTTTTTTATTACAAATTAAAGAGTTGTAAATTTCAACAAAAACTTGATACAGATTACAAATTTTGGATAGAAAAAAACCGTTATCAATCAGGTAATCAATAACGGGCTTCATACTGATTAGTATGAGGAATTTAATTATTTGCCTAGGATTAGTTCAACTGTAGGCATATGCAGTATTCCATTTGACACGAACCACTCTGATGCGATTGGCATTAGGAACCAGGTGGTTACAAGACCTACAACAGTTAGAACAATAGTATAAGGGAGAGCCATATACATCATCTTAAAGTAAGGCAGTTTGATTAGTGCTGCAATTGGAGATGTAAGCAGGAACAGGAATGCAGCCTGTCCATTTGGTGTTGCAACTGATGGCAGGTTGGTACCGGCGTTAATTGCAATGGCCAGCTCATCAAAGTGTTCTGGAGTGATAACTCCATCAACAAGAGCATCTCTTACCTGTTCAATATAGATTGTTGCAACGAATACGTTATCTGATACGGAAGAGATAATTCCGTTTGCCATATAGAAGATTGGGATATGCAATTCTCTTGGAGCTGAGAATACCCAGTCAATAATAGGAGTGAACAGTCCCTGCTCAGCAATAACAGTTACAACTGTGAAGAATACACATAATAAAGCACAGAATGGCATTGATTCTGTAAATGCTTTACCGATAGGTCCTTCAGAGGTTACACCGCATAAAGAGGTAGCTAATACGATAACACTCAGACCGATTAGACCAACTGATGCTAAATGGAAGCCTAATGCAAAGATCAGCCATACTACGCACAGACCCTGAATAACCAGATTCAGTTTATCGCGCTTGGTTAATTCTCTTGTCTGATCTTCATCTCTTTTTACCATGATTTCGTAAATAGGCTGAGGCATTACATGACCGTATCCGAATAATTTGAATTTCTCAAGCATTACACATGTTAAAAGACCACAGGCTAAAACTGGTAGAGAAATTGAACACATACGGAATGCATAATCCATGAAGCTCCATTTGCAGACACTACCGATAATTAGGTTCTGAGGCTCACCAACAAGGGTGCATACACCACCTAATGTTGTACCTACAGCAGCGTGCATTAAAAGACTTCTCAGGAACGCTCTGAATTCTGTCAGGTTCTGTTTATGTTCATCTGGAACAATATCGTCGTTGGTACTTACAAGAGCCAGTGCGTTATTATTGGTAATAGTCTTCATGTAAAGCTGGTACAGACCAACACAGGTGGAGATGATAATTGCAAGCACTGTTAAAGCATCAGCGAATGCAGATAAAAAAGCACTCATGAAACAGAACATGAATGCTAGTTTAATGTTTGATCTTACTTTTACCAGAAGCTTGGTGAAGAAGAATAGAAGGAAGTCACGAACGAAGTGAATACCTGCGACCATGAACATCAGAAGCATGATTACTTCTAGGTTTGCTTCAATTTCATGAGTAACGTTATGAACATCGCACATGCCGATAAAGCAGGCCTCAATGACCAGAAGACCGCCCGCTTCAAGAGGGTAGCAGTCAAGAGCCATTGCAAGTGTGAAAATAAATTCCAGCACTAAAAGCCAACCAGCCACAAACATTGAATAGTGTGCAACGATTGGATTTAATACCAGAAAAGCTATTATTACGTTTTTATACCAGGCAGGAGCATTACCTAAGAAGTTAAGCACTCCGGCCTTAGCATAGCTTATTGAAGTGTTCATATAGCCTCATGTTTTTCTAAATATGTATTTGATTGAATATAAAATCTTTCTGTATCGTAAAAAATAACATTTCTTTAAGGAAAGTTTTATTGTTAGTTTTTTAAGAAACAATATAAAAGACCACCACGATTATATTACGAAAGCATTGATTTTTTAATAGGTTAAAAGGGCATTTGTCATGCATTTTGAAAATTAATTTAATTTTTTATTTTCTCTGTCCGTAGGAGATGTTTTTTTGCACAAAAAAAGTATGACGGGTATTATCCTCTGAGAAAAACACATCGCCTAAAGGAAGGCGATGTCAAAGAAAGATTATTTGTTTAAATTGTTTTCTGCATCTTTGCCGCTTACAGATCTTAGTGATAGTAGATTAAGTATGTAGTAGAGAATGTATAGGATATATATTCTTATAAAAAGATAAACATAAACAGGATCAAATGCTCCATCTTTTTTAAGAATTACAGACTCAAGATACATGATCTTGTAGTAAGCGAATCTGTTTTCAATAATCATTGCCAACACATAGAAAAGAACAAATATCAGTATGTAAAGGTGAAAATTTTTCATAAAAGCTTCTAATGTCAGCTTCAACTTACTGATGTTATTCAGCGGATCTATATGTTTTGCCGTACATATAAAGGAAAATGTTGCAATTAGTACTGTTAGAACAAAAATGCAAATTGCACTTATACCAAAAAGGTAAGACATGTTTCTTGCGTACTCTATCTGTTCCGGAGTGGCAATTTGCAGTACCTGATTATTAAGCGCTTTCTCCTTATAAATCTCCAGATATAGTTCTGCTTTACTGGAAATGCATTTGTACAGTACATACAGGAAGGAAAAATACACCAACTGCGTAATTAAAAATATTCTGATACTGAAGATTTCTCTGAATTTTTTTAATGTTGCGTAGTTCTGTTTTGAGAACTCCGTGTAGTACAGATTTGCTGCAATGTTAGGAAAGAAAACAGCCAAAGGCAGTAGAAGAAGTCCTATTAGAGGATGTTTTACAGCATTGACAACAGCTGAAAAAATGCCGCCCACAGCGACAGCATGTGGGCGGATAGATTTAATATTTTCTGTCATATTTTTTAGATGAAGGCAGAAGATACAATAATCAGCATTACCTGAGGAGATAGAATTCTCAGGAACATAACAAATGGATATACAGTAGCGTAACCTATTGATGAAGCTTCGGCATCCTTGTACATACCATTTGCGTAAGCAAGTGCTGGAGGATCTGTATATGAACCTGCTAATACACCGCATAGAACCAGATAATTAACTTTGAATACTTTTGCTCCAACGAATCCGACAATCAGCAGAGGAATGATGGAAATCAGAGTAGCCCAGGCCATCCAGTGAAGACCTAGACCATTGGTTAAAGTCTCCCAGAATCCATTTGCACCGGCTCTTATACCAACAATTGTCAGGAATAGGGTAATACCGATTTCCTTGAATGCAGATAGAGCTGAAATAGGAAGTCTCCAGTGCATTACGTTTTTGGTCCAGAAATCACCAAATCTTGCAAGCATAATTGCACAAACCAGAGTTCCACCGATTACACCTAGCTTCATAGGAGCAGGGACACCTGGAATAGGAATTGGCACAGAACCTAGAAGCATACCCAGGAACAGACCGATGAAAATAGGCATCATTGGTACGTGGTTCATGGTGGTTGATGAGTTACCTACAACTTTACCAGCCTTACGGATGTTCTCCATGGTACCAACAACATTGATTTCGTCACCTAAAGCCAGACGTAAATCAGGAGTTGGCATGAACTGAATACCAGATCTGAATACACGTGAAATTACTAAGCCGAACTGATTTTCAAGATCAAGTTCTGCAAGTGTTCTACCCATTACATGGTTGTTGGTAATAATCAGATGACGAACTGATATTGTTGAACCGTGAGTGGTTAAAACATCCTTTGTCTCAGTTCCGATTGCCTGTGAAGCCTTCTGAACATACTTGGCACCGCCGACCAGATGAACAATGTCACCCTTCTTTAAAATCAGATCTTTTGTTGGAACTGACAGCTCTCCATCTCTCTTGATACGTGAGCAGATTACAGTACCGTCTGAAACACATGGAATATCGCTAATGGTTTTTCCAAAGTAATCTGAGTTTTCAATTTCAACGTTTGAAACGATTGGAGTGTCAACTCCACGACCTTTGCTTTCAGCGTAAGCACTTCCTTCGCCTTCGATGCTGATGTGGAAAATTGCTCTAATAAGGATCATGGTGATCAGAATGGAGCAAACACCGAATGGATATGCTACTGCGTAAGCCTGAGGAACAGTCTTGGTGTCAAAACCTAAAGCAAGTGCATCTCTTCCTGAAGCCTGAATCTGGGCGGACAGATCATTAACCATGGCAATTGCAGCGGATAAAGCTGGAGTATTAGTGATACCACCTGAATACATACCAACCATAGCATCTGGAGTTACGATACCGCAGTAGAATAATGTTAATGAAATTGCGCAACCAAGAACAATGATTGAAACTGCAAGTGTGATTAATTTCAGACCACTGCCTCTTAGAGCAGCAAAGAAGCTAGGACCAACCTGAATACCGATTGCATATACGAACAGCATCAATCCGAATTCCTGAAGGAAGTGAAGAATGGTTTCTTCAGAAGTTGCAGCTCCGGTTGCTGAAATTAAATCAAATCCGAAATAAGCGTGTGCCATATGACCGACAAAAATACCAGAGAACAGCACGCCACCGATTCCGACACCGACACCTTTATATTTAAGCTGGCCAAGGGCTATACCTAAAACAGCGCCGACTGAAACGTAAATAATTAACAGGGCAAGAGATGACATTTATAAATCCTAATTGGATAAACTGACATACTATCACTTTGCTTTAAAGTGAAGCTTCTTGTTTAACGGATCTTTCGATCCTGTTTCATGCGGACTAACTATCGTATATCTAACGGATTAGTTGGCACAAAAACAACAAAGATACCTTTCGTAATCTCAATGTTTTTCTTTAATCTTCAAAAAAACAAGAAAAACATTGTAATTATGAGAGGTAAAATAAAATTGACAATTATATTAGCCAATTTTATTCCGCGTGTATTGTATCACAGTAGATTTGAGAATTTTTAACCATTTCACATTTTTTCTGAAATGTATTTTTTTGGTTACTTTGGTAGGAATTTCTAGAGCAGATCTGTTGATATGTAAATGCAGTTTTCCTCTGGAGCATAGTCCAGTAGAGGCTCGTCAAAAACTTCATAGCTCCAGTCATTGATTTCTTCAATAGCCGCATCAGATGACATGAATTTAAGACTCATGCAGAGACCTTTGAATTCATTGATATCAATAACATCTGTTTCAAGACTCTTGATTGCTTCAATAAGTTTTCTTGCATTCTCTGAAGAATAATTTCTCTCATTGTTTGTTTCATCAGAAATTTCAGTTTTGGGTTCTTCTGTAATTGGCTGAACTTCAGCTTCAAGTGTTCCTTCATCAATACGGATCTGATTTATTACATCCTGAATCTGGGCACTTTCCCTGAGTTTAGAATCAATCAGAGATGAATCAAGATTCTTTGTATCAAATGTATTGGCCTTAAAGAAACTGTGTTCTGAACTTCTATAAAGAGAGGATTGCATTTCCTTGTGAACTGTATGCTTCTTATCTGTATTTTCCTCATTATCAGATTTGATCTCCTTTACAGATGACTTTACATTCATCAGAGCAAAAATCAGGCTGAATTTCTCGGACAGATAATTCTTTAGAGGAGATGTTCTGAGCTCGTCCATAACAATCTTTTTCAGATAGTTAATGCAGAGTTTAAAATTAGGATTGTTTTTCTGCTCTGCATAAAGATTACTGTAGTAATTCTTTTCAAAAGGTTTTGTTCCGTGCATCAGAAGTCTTAGAGTATTGAAGAATTTGATGGCAAAAACATTCTGCTTCGGAGTTAGTTCCATATATCTGGACAGTCTGATTTCAACTGTATTAACCGGTACCACGTAATTGAATATGATAAATGCCATCTGAGCGGCACAGAGTTTATCCATAAAGTCCTCTGTCATCTCATCTGCAGGCAGTGATGTTGTAATAATCTTGTGCTGCTTTAGTTTTGCTCTGGCTTCCTTTGGCAGAGACATATCAATAGGCACAACCATAAGACCAAGCTTTGGCAGATGATCTTCAATACATTCTGTAGCCAGGAAAGAGTACTCAATTTTAAATATATCGCAAAGCTGAGAATATTTATTGAAGATAACCTCGTTAAGATTTCTCTTGATACTCTGTGCTTCAAGTCTTCCGAGTTCCCCTGTGATTAGTCTTGCCAGAGTATGATCTGATTGTGTTTTTACAGTTGAGAGATATCGGATGATATTGTCTGCAACAGAAAATTCCTGTCTGATTTCATCGAGAATTGAATCATCTGGCTGTTTTTCAAAGCCTGTAATAATATTTATAGAGTTATCTCCACAGATTGGTGCCATCAAATTTGCAAATACAGGGTGATGAATCAGAGTCTGTAGATTCTTGTGAGCATGAGTGTTCATCTGTCTTAATGATTCATCAAATATCAGATAATTGTTGAAGTCTTTTTCCTGCTCACTGTATCTGGCGACGGAGGATCTAATCTCATCAAGATTTAGGCCATTAAAAATTCTATTTAAAAAATCTTCACTGATGAATGGTCTGATTTTTCCGACTATTACTTTTACAAAATAATCTGTTGTACCCTTGAGATCATGTATCCATTTGTATTTATTATCATTGGTACTGCCGGTTGCAAGATGATATACGTAAAGCTCGAAAAGTTCCCGGTTTTCCGAATATAAATCGGCAATACTGTCTTCCCCTTTTGAACATAAAAGAGAGAATAGAGACAGTTTTGCAAGCTCAGGGTAATAAAACAGAGCGATAAGAATAGAGCTTTTATCTCTGATTTTAGCGAAAGCTCTATCTGCAGCTTCAAATAGTGCGAAGTAAAGTCCTCTTAAAAACAGCAGCTCTATTATCTGTGTACTCTGATATTCTTCATTAAGCTTATCAATCGCATCTTCCAGATCCTTACTGTCGTACGAAATAAACAGTGGTTTTAGGATAAGCCTTATATAGAAATTGAATAGAAGAATCTGAATAACGGTTTTCTCTTCTGAATTTATTCTGCTGTTCTTCTGAGAGCTTCCACTACTGTTTGTTATAAAGGATAAGAACTCCCCAAAATTTTCACATTTGTATGGCTCAAGTATTTTATCCTGAGTGTAGTAAATGTTTGGAAAGACTATAGAGGTCTGTTTGTCTGCTGTAGTATAGATGAAATTGGCAGCCCTATGTTCAGAAAGGCTGATTTCCTGAAGACATAGAAATTCTTTTTGAGGAATAAGCTTTTCAATATGAGGAGTTACATGTGAACTTATATAGTTATAAAGACTCTTGACCAGCTCATTTTTTAAAACAGGGGAGCCTTCTGTAATTAAACTGCACAGAGAAACTTTTTCACTGTCATGAGCAACAAAGGAATTAATATAGTTGTAGCAGTTGTTCTTCAGATCAAGAAACATTCTTTCGACAAAGCCGGCAGTAATTTCCTCTCTTACAAATTCAGAGTTTAACCTCTTTAACTGTTTAATCTGCAGATCATTTTTTTCAGGTCTGTTAGCAACAAGCTGCCGGTACGCATTTTCAAGATCATTTATATAAGGATAATCAAGATTAAATGGTTCTTTGTATGTTGAGGCTGCAGAAATTGCTGCCAGATACTGACTTACCTTGAGTTGGTTGTCCTTATCAAGAGGTTTAAAACAGAAAGCGGCATTCTTGTAATCACAGTGGCGGTTTCGGTATTCGCTTGAATAGGTATAACAGGTTCTGATATAGGCAAGTCCTTCTTTAGGAAGTTCCATCTTGCTTATAATGTTGTTAAGGGCTACTCTCTGATGAGGATCAAGCTTGGCTGAACTGACCACAAAAAGACCTTCAAAAACTCTCAGCATGATGTTGTAGTTTGAAAGCTTAACATTCATCATGTTGATATGTTTCAGGTCTTTGACTGTTGGTGTTTTTTTTGCTGCCACCAGCGCTTTAACTGCCGCACAGTCTTCATCGTTGTTAAGATCCGGCTTTGTTGTTATGAAAATCTTGTCATAGAATGACAGATCAACCGGAACGGAACAAGGAACCAGTTTTAGATTAATTCTTTCAAGATATGAGTTGATATCTATATATATCTGTTGAGCTGACTTATCGAATTCAGTATGGTTATATTCAAGTTTCAGAGTGCTGCAAAGCTCTGATAGCGACATGCAGATAAAACGGTGGGATGATGCCTCTGTATACAAGTCTCTTATTGTCTCTAAGAGATCAGAAGGCAGATCTCCGATTCTCTGTTTATAGTATGCAGCATCTTTTTTCATTACGAACGAAATCTATCCTTTATTATTTGCACAAAGAGGTCAGCTTCATAAGTTTACCACTTAATTTAGGAAGTGAGGCAGGCCGGGTCAAATTTATATACTCCATTGATAAAATCAATGATTTCCCTGGATGCTGCGTTTTTCTGCTTTTTACAGATGTTCAAAAGCTCTTTTTTTTGAGAATCATTAAGACAGTCTATGCCCTCGTCATTTAATTTATCGAGATAATCTATCAGCTTTGAACTATCAGATTTAAAAAGATTTTTTATCTCTTTAAGTCTATGTTCCCTGATTTCTGTTTCAGATTTCTCCTGATAGCATAATGGCAGAGTGGAAAGAGCGATTTTTGTAAGATTTGCCTCCAGCATTGGATTTACTGCGTGGGATAGAACAACACCGTCAAGTTTTTCTCTGGAGCTAAATTCTCGGGTGTAGATTTTTTTGCTGATAAATTTGCCATCATTTACAGGATAGTTGTCCCAAATGGTAACTTTTCTTTTGAATCTTTTATTGATATTTTCTATGTCTTCTCTGGTAATTGATTTTGACAGGACCTTGTTTCCTGTCCAGAATATTTCAATGTCATGAGGCAGATTATCTGTTATCTGTTCAAAATAATCTGAAGGTCTTTCTCCGAATACCTTGTCTAGAATCGGATCAAAACTGTAGTAGGTAGGACAGAAAATAAGTCTTTTTCCCGTTCCTTTTAGGCGATTGAAAATATCCTTTACAATCTGCTTTTGTTTTATTCCCTCATCTTTTGTATAAAGTTTTATGTCATCAAATAGAATTGCAATGATATCGGCATTAAATTCGTTTATTGCTGTATCAATTTTCTTATATAAAAAGGGGAGATCTCTTTTAGGCTCTTCTGTTATTCCTAATGGAGAAATACCAATACCGAACTGCATATTGTGAGCATGACAGAATAAAGCGAAATTCTTAAGCTTCGCTATTTGCGTATCTGAGAATTCATCTTTCCATGCACGTCTTAATGAACGGTCATTTTTGGGGGCATAGATATAGTAGGAATAACCGTTTCTTGAGGCAAATGAACATAGGGATTCACGCTGTCTTTTTGTATACAGTTTTCCGTAAAAACCTTCAATTATTCCCAATGTGGTTTCCATAATGACTCCTTAAATGTGTACTATTTGATCTTACACGTTTATTCTAGGAAAAATACAGAGTCTGGCATATTTGTGTATAACCTTTTGACCGTTGCCACATTTGCACATTGATTAGATGGCTTTTCGCTAGTATAATATCGTGGTTTATGTAGACGCACGGCACAGTTATATACTCCGATGCGTCAATTTTGTATGTTAATTACTGCAACCTAAATAGAGGAAGAAAATGCAGGTTTCAACCGAGAAAAAAGAAGGTGTACAGCATCTTCTAACTGTTACTGTGCCAGCAGAAGACGTAAAAAAGGCATATGACGCAAGTTTCCGCAAATACGCTAAGAACGCAAAGGTAGATGGTTTCCGTAAGGGCCACATTCCAACTAAAGTTCTAGAGAGCCAGTTCGGCGGACAGATTTATTCAGACGCTTATGATTCACTAATCAATAAGACCATTGGTAAGGCTATTGAAGAGTCAAAGCTAGAGGTAGTTGGCTATCCACGTGTTGAAGTAAAGAAAGCTTCATTCAAGAATGATGAGGAGTTCGTTTACGAGGCAACTGTTGAAGTTAACCCAGAGCTAGAATTAAAGCCTTTTGAAGAGTTAAAGTTAAAGAACATCAAAGCTGAAGTTACCGATGCAGACGTAGAGAAGATGATCGAGAACCTACGTAAGCAGCAGGGTAAATGGCAGGTAAAGGATGATGCTGTAGTTGGTCAGGGTACCCGTGCATCAATCGACTTCCTAGGCCGTTCAGAGGGTGTTGAGTTTGAAGGCGGTAAGGCTGAGAACTTCACTCTGACCGTTGGTGAGACTCAGATGATTCCTGGTTTTACCGAGCAGATCGAAGGCCACAAGGCTGGTGACAAGTTCACCATCCAGGTTAAATTCCCAGAGGAATACCATGCTGAGAACCTAAAGGGTAAGGACGCTGAGTTCGATATTACTGTAAATTCAGTTTCAGAGCTTGTTCTTCCAGAGGTTAACGAGGATTTCGTAAAGATCTTCGGTGTTAAGGATGGTTCAATCGATACCTTCAAGGCTGACCTGCGTAAGAATATGGATCGTGAATTATCACGTTCTGTTTATGTAAAGACCCGTCAGAACCTGTTTGATGCTCTGATTGCTCAGTATGGCGAGTTCGCTGTTCCTCAGGCATACATCGATGCAGAGGTTGAGCGTTTAGCAAAGAACTTTGAGATGCAGATGAAGGCTTATGGTATGACCAAGCTTCCTGCAAGCTTCAAGAAGGAAGAGATGTTCAAGGATGAGTCTGTTAAGGCTGCACGTCTTGGCATTATCGTTCGTAAGATCATTCTAGACCTAGGCTGCACCAAGCCATCAGACTCTTATGTTGATGCTCAGCTGAACCAGATTGCAGGTGCTTACGAGGATCCTGCAGAGGTAATCGCTCAGCTACGTAAGGATAAGACTCAGTTTGAGAACATCCAGAATGCTGCTATTGAGGCAGAAGTTGTAGCTAAGGTAATGGAAAAAGCTGCTGACGGCGACGAGACTATGTCATTTGACGAACTAGTTCGTGCTCGTTAATTTACAACAATAACTATAAGGAGCTTTGCTGCTAATGTTTAACTTTGAAGATCAGACAAGACTGGCATCATCTCTGGTGCCAATGGTTATTGAACAGACTGCAAGGGGAGAAAGATCCTTTGATATATATTCACGTCTGTTAAAAGACCGAGTGATATTTTTGACTGGTGAAGTTGAAGATCACATGGCTGATCTGATTGTGGCACAGCTCCTGTTTTTAGAATCAGAAGATCCTGACAAGGATATCTATCTGTACATCAATTCTCCTGGTGGCGTAGTTACAGCAGGCTTAGCTATATACGACACCATGCAGTACATCAAGCCAGATGTCTGCACTTTATGCATGGGACAGGCCTGTTCCATGGGATCATTCTTATTGGCCGGCGGAGCTGCAGGTAAAAGATTTGCTCTGCCAAATTCTAGAATTATGATTCACCAGCCTTTAGGTGGATTCAAGGGTCAGGCAACCGACATTATGATTCATGCCCAGGAGACCCAGCGTATCAAGGATACCTTAAACGGTATTCTTTCAAAGCATACAGGCAAGAGTTTAGAGGAAGTTGTTCGGAACACTGAAAGAGACAACTTCATGACTTCTCAGGAAGCTTTGGATTTTGGTTTGATTGATAGAGTAATTACAAACCGTTCTGAAATTACTGCTTCAGATAAGGAAGATTAATCATGTCTGATACCCCAAAAAGTACTTGTTTATTCTGTGGACAGGGCTCATCTGAAACCAGAACTCTGATTAAGGCTCACGGAACCTGCATCTGTTCAGACTGTATTACCAAATGCTACAAGATGCTTGAGCAGCGTGGCATGTCAAAAGGTTCTAAGGGTAGTTCTGGAATTGATCTTGATAACATTCCTACTCCACGTGATATTGCTAAACATCTTGATGAGTACGTAATTGGTCAGGATGATGCCAAGAAGGTTTTATCTGTAGCTGTTTATAATCATTACCAGAGACTGCGTCATGCAAACAATGACTCTGGTGTAGAACTTGGCAAGTCAAACATTCTTTTGGTTGGACCTACCGGTTCAGGTAAGACTTTACT
>Ga0256407_10007588_pt1 | contig 16245 bp, 8 predicted proteins | sample RumenRJG_04DNA_FD_193489 | JGI IMG/M metagenome (GOLD analysis project Ga0256407, IMG submission 193489) | Bovine rumen microbial communities from Lethbridge, Alberta, Canada - RJG_04 | ecosystem: Host-associated > Mammals > Digestive system > Stomach > Rumen | place: Canada: Alberta | collected...
GAAGTATCAAATGAATTAAATGAAATATTAAAAATATATGGAATAGATATTTCAAAAATAAATACTAGAAGTAAAAAAAAATATAGATTATTAAAAATTAATAATAATATTTTAGAATTTCCTAGTAGACATCCTTTAAATTATGATTTTGATGATTAAATAATAAATAATAAAATATTTGAATTATTTTTAATATTATGAAAAAATAATTTTAAAAAAAAATTTTTGTATACAATAATATATTTAACAAATGATATTTTTAATATAAATAAAAATCTTTTTTATAAAATAATATAAAATTAATACATCATTTTAAAAAAAAAATTTTTGAAACAAATTAGAACAATTAAATATTAAATTGAGAGATTTACAATTAAAATTAAATCAAATGGTTCCTGAAGAAGAAAGAGTAAGAATAAATGAATATTTATGAAAAAAATAAAAAAAAATCTGATGATGATAGTTATGAAGAAGAATTTGAAAGTGAAAGTTATAATGATGATGATAATGTAGATAGTTATTAAATTTTTAATTTTTTTTAATATTTTATTTTATATTTATATATTATTAAATAATCTATAATTTTATTTAAATTATTTTTAAATATTTAATTTTTTAAAAATGAATAATAATATTTTTACTATTGTTATAGATGAAATTAAACTTAATGAAAAGGGTAGAAATGATTTATCTGAATTAATTAATAATGAAAATGGTATTTTAATTTATGTTTTTTTTGATAATTTAAAAAATGAAAATATTATTTTAAATAAGGAAAAGGAAATATATAAATGTAATATATCTCAAAAAGAAATTAATGAAAATATAATTAAAATAGAAATATATAATAAAAGAGAAAAATATTTAGAATATAATAATAGTATTTTAAATATAAAAAATTCAATTATTACTTTTATATTAAGTAAAACTGAATATATAAAAATTAAATTTTTAATTAATGATAATATTAAAACATCATTAAATCATTATATGGAAATATCAGAAAATACAAATATTGAATATGAAAAAATAATAATTAATATTTATAAATTAATAATAAAAGAAACTAATAATTTAGAATATTATAATTTATGTATTAAATATAATGATGAAAATTATATTTTTACAAATAAAGAATTTAATATTAATTCAAAAAATATAGAAATTTCTTCAACAATAATTTTCAATATACCAAATATTAATATTTATAATATTTATATTATACTTTATAAAAATGATAAACCAATTGAAACAAAAGAATTAAACATAAATAATATTAAAAATAAATTATATGAAAATGTACAATATATTAAAATAGGTGATAATAATTTATTATTAAATATAGAAGATATATTACTAAATGAAATAGAAAAATTTCCTTATTGTAAAATTGTCCCATTATCAAAAGAAAAATTAAAATTTGCAAAAGAAAAAGGGAAAAATAATATTTGGAATATTAATTTAATATTAAATAATATATATACTTTACCAAAAAATATTACAAATTCAAATAATTTAAATATAACATTTGACATTAATTTTAATGGAAATAAATACACTTTTGAAAATAATAATTTCCTATTTAAAAAAAATTTTGAATTTCAATCAATAAATGATAATATATTTGAAATTCCAAATATGGAAATTATTTTAAAATATAAAGATTATATTTTTAAAGGAATAATTGAAATAAATCAAAATTCTTCATATTCAATTCTTTCAAATATAAATAAAAAAATTCCTCTTATTATAATTATACAATTCAATATAGAAATAATAAAAAAGAAATTTAATATTTCTCTAATTCCAAATTTATTAAAAGAAAATAATTCTGTTGAAGAAAGTTTAGATTCTTTTGATTCTAATTCTCAATATAAAAATACTACTGCTTTTATTTCAAATGAAAACGATAAAATTTTAAATACAAAAACATATTTTGGAATATTAATTTTATATAATTTTAAAGGTAATAAAAATTATATTCATAATTTATCAATTTCTTTAAATTCATATACTCATTTTTTATATGATATTAAAGAAAATATTTCAGAAAATAAATTTGTATTTTATAATATTAGATTTGATGAATCAAATATAAAAACTTATCCTTTATTAACTTTTACTTCAATTAATTCAAATAATGAATTTGAAAATAAGATTTATCAATTAGATAACTTAAATTTAAAAGGTAAAAATTGGTTTTTTATAAATAATAAAGATGAAATTTTAATATCACTTGATTTTATTGAAGAAAATAATTTATCTTTAATTCAAAATGAAATTGATACTTCAAATAATATATCAAAAGAATATATTTTTGACTGTATATTTATAGGATATAGAGATTATAATAATTGTCAAAGTCATAAATTATTAATTGACAAACCAAATATTTTAATAAATTTAAATTCAATTAATGAAAATAAAAATAATTATATTAAAGAATATAAAAGTATAATAAAAGAAAAAGGAAGTAATAGTAATTTTTTATTATCAATATATGAGAATATATCATTAAAATTAAATAATAAAAAAGATAATGACATTTATCTTAATTGTTATAATTATGATAATAATATTTATTTAGGAATATCAAAAATAAATATTAAAGAAATTGTAAATAAATCAGAAATAATTTTAAATGAAAGAATTAATTTAATAAAAGAAATTTGTGGTGAAGAAGAAGAAGATGAAATTAATACAAATAAAGATATAAAATTAAAAATTAATAAAACAAAAAGTATAAAAACAGATAATTTTATAATTTTTCCTGAATTAAAAGATTATTCAATCCCAGGAACATTTGAAAATGAACAATATTATCAATCATATAAAATAGAAGATTTAAATACAATTCCAAATTTATCAGAATATAAAATTTTATTTGAAAATAATATTAAATATAAACATTATAGAAAATTTTATGATTCTGTTTTAGAAAATAAAAATTCTTTAAATTTAAAATCTCCTTTTATTAATATAAATATTGAACCAATTCATAATTTATATTTAAAAATTCTTATTCAATTAGTTGAAAAAGAACAATATGATGAATTAAAAAATATGTTAGAATCTATAAATAATACTACAAATATTTCTTATATTAAAGAATTAGCTTTTTTAAATTTTTTTGATGATATTAAAAAAAAGATTTTAATTAAAAAAGATGTTATTATTAAAATTTATATTACTGAAATTAATTTATTAATTGATAATATTAGTGATTTTTATTTTAAAATTTTTATTGGTGATGAATTAAAATTTAATTCTAATAATGATAATTTAAATGAAAATATTGAAATTAAAAAAAGTTTTCCTTCAAATTGTTTATTAAGATTTGAATTATGGGAAAAAAATAAATATGAAAATGATAAATTATTAGGATATACTATTGATGAAAATATTATTGATTTAGAAAATAGATTTTATAATTATAAATGGATTAATATTCAAGATAAACCAATAGAAAAAATAATATTAGTAAATGATAATATTTTAAAAAAAGAAATTGGAAATATTTTTTTATGGATTGAAATAAATGAAAAAGACAATAAAGAAGAAAAAGAAAAAAAAGAAGAAGAAGAAAAAAAATTAGAAAATGAAGAAGAAAAAACATATAAAATAAATTTAAAAAATATACCAAATCCTCTTAATTTTAAATTAAAAAATAATATAAAAGAAAATACTTTTCAAATAAGATGTATAGTATATGATATTGAATACACAGATGCAATAAATAATGTAAATAAAATAAAAAATGATTTATTTATTATATCAAAAGTTAAAAATTCTAATCCTCAATATAGTGATATTCATTATAATTGTAATGGTTATGGTTATTTTAATTGGAGATTTATTTTTAATATTTCTTATTCTTCAATTAATGAAAATAATATTATTAATTTTTCAATTTGTGATAATTCAATTAATAATATTGAATTATGTTCTGGTAATTTTAATTATACTCAAATTTTAAATATATCAAATAATTTAAATATTCCTTTAATTTACTCAAAAAAATTTAATGATGAAATAAATAAAGAAAATAAAAATGAAATTTTATTTGAAAATGATAAAAATTTTTGGATTAATTTATATAATACAAATGTAGTAAAAGGAAGAATTAAAATTAATTTTGAAATAATACCCTTTGAAATAGCAAAAAATTGGGAAATTGGAAAAGGAAGAAATAATCCAAATATAAATCCTTATTTACCTTATCCAATAGGGAGAATTAAATTTTTTTGTTCTCCTTTTAAATTAATAAAAAATATTATTCCAAATGATAAAATTAGAAAAAAAATTTATTGTTTAATTTGTTGTACATTTATAATATTTTATTTTATTTTTTTAATACCTTATATTATATATCATTTATTAGGAGAATTATCAAATCCATTTAATTATTAAATAAAAAAGAAATAAAAAAATCTTTTTTAAAAAATTATAATTCTTTATTTTTTTTTATTTTTCATTTTTAAATCATTTTTATAAAATAAATAAACTTTATATAATGATTTTAACATATTTAAAATTTTATTTTTTATTATTTCATTATCAATTTCTTTATTCCAAACATTATAAGGTAATTCATTAACATAAAAAATAATCATTATAATAACATTTATTAAATCTTTAACATCAATTTCATTCATATTTAAACTTTCATAATATTTATTTAACATTTTACTACTTTCACAAAAAACTTTTTTAGGTGACCAAATTTCATAAGAATTTTCAACATTAGAAATATTTTCTTTAAATATAAAATGATAATTAAAAACTCCATTATAACCTGTATTTTCAGCTAAAGATAAAATATTTTTTTTTAATGTTTCATTAGGAATTTTTTTTAATTCTTCAAAAGTATTTTGTGATATTTGAAAGTATTTAAAACTAAAAACTCCACTTATATAATTTCCTATATTCATAATTGAACGTCTCTCATTTTTTTCTATTAATTCATTTGGATTTAATTTATTTATTATTGATAAAAAATCATCACTTGGAATTAAGTGATTATTATTTATGTAATTGTATAAGAATTTAAAACAATTTTTATAAGATGAATTTTGATTTGGATTTTCATTTTTTTTTTCTATTTGTTTCATAAAACGATATATTATTGAACTAAGTAATAAAATTGGTTTTTTTAATTTAATTTCTGTGATTGAAACTAAGTCAAAAAAAAATTCTAAATTTTGTTCAAATAAAGTCCCATTATTTATACCAATTGTTAATCCAATTATATTTGAAATTGAATATAAAATTAATTGAGGTAATGAAAATAATTTTCTATCTATAAAATAATCTTCTATTATATTCATAATACTTATTTGAGGACATGTTAATTCTTTTAAATTATTATCATTTATTAAAGTTAAAGAAGGAAAAATTTGAATTAATTCTTCTTTTGTATATTGATTTAAAATATATTTATATTTTTTTAATAAATCATTATCAAAATCATAATATCTTCTATTATATTTAAATAAATCTGATTTTGTTTTTCCTCTTTTAATAAAGTAAATTGAGTCAAATTGTTCTCTATTAATTATTTGAGATAATTTTTGGTTAAATTCAATTAAAAAATTTTCAAAAGAAATTAATAAAATTTCATTTTTATCTAAATCTAAATTTATTGTTACTGAATAATGAATTGATGATGAATTCAAATTATTTTTATTGTAAAAAATATTATCATTTGTTTTTATTTTTTTTACTCTAGGCAAACTTTGAAATTGATTTTTTGAGTTTAATTCATATAATTTATCAATTAAATCAAAATATATTTTTTCATTTTTTGAATTTTGAAAAATAAATTCTTTATTATTTTTATCATCATTTATTTCTTTTTTTCTATTTTCAATTATTTCTAACCAATAAATAAATTCTTCAGTAAAAATAAAAGGAATTTTATATAAATCAAGACTTTCTCTTCCAAGTAAAAAATTAATTACATAAGAATTTATTTTCATTGCTTTATTAAATTTCTCAATAAATAAATTTTCAAATTCATCTTTTCCTTTTTCTTCATTTATTTGAATAGAAAAAGTTTGTTTATTTTTTAGTAAATTTTCAAAAATAAATTTTTTTTTATTTAAATTATTATCTTCAGTTTTATTATATATTGAACAATTTGAATAAAAATAATCAAAAAAATTTAAAATAAAAGAATAAAATATTTGTTGAATTTCTTTATTTTGATTTTGAAAACTTTCAATAACTTCATTTGGATGAGTAGGATTTTTTAAAAATCGAATTTTATTTTTATATAAATTTGAATTAGAAGAAATTACTTTTTTTGATATTATAGTTATTTCATTATATAAATTAATAATAGTTTGTTCTAAAAAATTTAAATTTTTTTTTTTAGGATTCCCATTAATTAAACTATCAATTTCATTATAAAATTCAGTATTTTTTATTTCTTCTATTTCTTTTTTATTATAAATAGTTTGTAAAGTCTTTTTTCTAATATCTAAAACAAAATAAAATTTATCTTTTTTTTTTCCTTTCTCTAATTCAATATTAAATTGACTATTAACTCCAATCATAGAAGAAAAAGGCTTATCAGTAAACATAGAATTTCCATTTATATAATCATTTTGAGAAACACTTAAAATATAATAATAATAATTTGTATCATTAACTGGATAATTTAATATTGAAAAAATATACATTATCATATTTAAAGTTTCTATATTATCACTATAAAAAACTATTTCTTCTTCTAAAAAAGTACAAATAAAAGTTTTTAAAATAATATCAACTGGAAGTAAATTAAATAATAAACTTAAATTAAAATCAATTAAAGGATAACCAGATAATTTTTGAAAATTAATTTCATGATAATTATTATAATTATATGTATCTTTAATTAAATCATCATTTGAATTATCTTTAAAAGGATTATCATTTATACTAAAATTAATAGATTGTTTAATAATATTTTTTTCAATATTTCCTCCAATTAATAATTTTATTCCATTTTTAATTGGACTTGGAGTAAAATTTACTATATTATAAATTAATATTTCAGTTGGTAAAATATATTCATTTTCTTTTAAAGTATAATTTCTTATTTCTTGACAAATTAAACCAAAAGAAGTAAAATAAGGAAATTCTGATATTATACAATATGCCATTTGATAAAAAATAATAATATCCTCATCTGGATAATTAAAAATTAAATAAAAAACATATGCTAATCCTTTATATATTGTTAAATTATTTCCTATTTGATTTGATTTAAATGAAAAAATCACTTTATATGGTAAAATTTCTTCTTTTTGATAATTTTTATTCATTATTATTAAAGTTGAGTTATTTGGAAATATTATATTTATTAATAAGTCATTATTATAATTTAATGTTAGTTTATCTTTTTTAAAATTTATTTCATTTAATATTTCAATTTTTTCTTTTATAGGAATTTCGATATAATTTTTATTTTGAAGATTATGTTTTTCTCTTTCAATTATTTTTGGAAATTCTTTTTTTATAAAATTTTTTTGATGACCTAAAACTAAAAACTGATCTATTAAATTTATTGCATTACTTTCATAAGGATTTTTTATAATTTTGAATTTATTTATATCATCATTTGAAATATTATCAATATTAATATCATCAATTGATAAATCTTTCATTTTAAAAACTTATAAAAAAAATATGAAAAAAAAAAATTATTTTTCCAAAATTAAAAATTAATATCTATAAAAATAAAAGTAAAATAAAATAAATTAAAATAAGTAAAAAAAATAAAATAAAACAAAAAAAAGTTAATCTATTTCATCAATTCTCTCAGTTAAAGGTCTATAACTTTCAATAGAATTATTTTTTTCAGAAGAATTATTTAATACATTTGTATATATATTTGTATTTTGTGAATAATTAAAACTTTGAGATAATCTATAATTTGTTTTTAATTCAATACTATCATCTTTAGGATAAATTTCAATTTCACTTAAATCTCTACTTTCTGAATCACTTCTTATTGATACTGAAATTGAGATTTTATTATTTTCTATTTCATTATTTTCAATTTCTTTTTTTTCAATTTCTTTTTCTTTTTCTTTTTTATTTTTATTTTCAATTTCTTTTTCTTTTTTTATTTTATTATATTCATTGTTTTTAATTTCACTTTTATTTTTTTTTTCTTCTTCATTATTTATATTAATATTATTTTCACTTGTATTAATATTATTATTATTTAATTCATATTGAATTGAAGAATTTGAATTTAATCTTTTATTATTATGAGTATATAAATTTGAATTAGTATAATTTTCTTCAATATCAGAAATTGTATTTCTTTGAGTAATTAAATTATAATTTATTTCATAAGTTTCTCTTGGTTGAAAGAAATTTTTTCTTTTTTTTTTACAAAAAACTTTTTTTAAAAAATCTTTTTTTGTCATTAAATATTTTGAAATATAAAAATATTTAATTTTATCAAGATAAGTTTTTTTAATATGTTCATAAGTCGTAATTCCCATAAAAATAATTTTAAAATGATAAATTAATAACTTAACAATTAAAAAAGAACATCCAACACAATAACTAAAATTACAAAAAGAAATAATTAAATTAACATATTTATTCTTAATAAAAAAAGGACAATCAATATTTTTAAATTTATTAAAAAATAAAAAAATCGATTTTACAATTCCAAAAATAGAAATTCCAATAATATAAAAATTCAAAGTATTAAAACAAAATAAAAATAATATAAAATAAAAATAATTTTCTTTACCAATACAATTTCCAACCCAAAGACAATGATGATCAAATTTAATAACACAATTATTACAATATTTACAATGACTTGTTCTAGGAGGTCTATAAATAAAACAAGTTTCACAAAATTTTAAATTTTTAATTATTCCATTTATAACAACTTTAATTATTGGTTTGAATTCAATTTTTGTTGTTGTTATTTTAAAATAAATTTCATTTCTTAATAAATAACCAGGATCTGATAAAGAAATTTTTATTATTGAAATTATTGTTATTGTATAAAAAATAAATAGAAAAAATGAAAGTGAGATTAAAATTTTTTTTTTTGATGTTGTCATTATTGAAAATAATAAAGATAATATTGTTTGTGTTGTAATTAATAATAAAAGAAATAAAAATTTTTTTAAACCTTTTGGGCCAAACATAAATTTTCCATTACAATAAAATTCATTATTTCCAAGCCAATATTCATAATTTTTTATTGTTTTCATTTGTTTTTTTTTCAATTAAAAAAATATTTTTTTTTTTTTTTATTTTTTTAAATTTAAATAATTAAAAATAAAAAATGATTAATAGAGAAGCAACAAAAATTGATTTAATACTTGATGAAGAATTAAATGAATATGAAGAAATGAAACATTTTAGATTAAATAAAACAAAAGAATTTGAAGAATTATTTAATATTAATGAAATTAATAATCAATTTCCTTTATTTCAAGATTTTCAATTTTCATTAAATCAATTTAATGATAATGAAAATTCTTGTAATAGAGATTCAAGTGAAAAAAAATATATTGTTGAAGAATTTAATATTAATAATTCTAATACTTATAATAAAAATTATTCTAATAATAATTCTGAGATTATTCCTAAATCTTTTAATTTAGAAACTTTAATTAGTTCTAATAAAAATTCTAGTAGTAATAAAAGAGAAAGTAATAATCAAATGGAAGATTTTCCTTCTGTTCAACAATTTCAAACTCCTCATAATAAATAATTTTTTTTAAAGGAAATTTTATTTTTTTATTGAATTTTAAATATTAAAAAATTGTTATTTTTTTAATTTGGTTTTTTTTTTTATTTATTTTTTTAAAATAAATGGAAATTAATTTTATTATTTTAAATAAATAATATTAAAGATAATTTAAATGGAAAAAATAAAAAGTGAAAATCCTTTATATACATCATTAAATAATTGTTGGGATTATGTTATAAATTATTTAGATATTAATTCATTATTTCAATTAGAATTAACATCAAAATATTTTAGAAATCAAATTGAATCTTTTTATGAAACAAAAGAAAGAATTAAAAAAATAAATAATGAAAATAATACAAATAAAAAGAATAAAAAGTTAAAAAATTTCAAACATAAATTTCTTTCTACTTACTTTAATTTAATGATACAAACTTCAATTGAAAATAAAGAATTTTGTAATGAAGAATCACAAAAAGAGAATAATAATGAATTAATTTCAATGAATTTAAATAAAGAAATTTTTCCAAAAACAGAAACAACTTTTTTTAAAAATAAGAATCAAATAGAACAAATATATTTAAATAAAAATCAATTTTTTATTTTATATTCTAATAATACTTTTATGATAATAGAATTTGATATTAAATTAAAAAGTTTTAAAGAACAATTAAATTATGATTTTAAATCAATAATAATAAAAAATTTTGCATATTCAGAATTAGAAAATACAATTTTCTTTTTAGAAGAAAATTCTCAAATAATATATTTATTAAATTTAAATAATTCAAATTATGAAATTTTAAAATATGAAAATCCAAATTTTATTTTAGAAGATAATATAACAAATATTTATTTTTTAAAAGACTTTATTTTATTATTAAATGACAAAGATGAATTTTATTATTTTTCAAATGAAAATTTCTTCCAAAAAAATATAAATGAAGAAGACAAAAAAGAAATAAAAAAAGAAGAAAATGAAGAAGAAGAAATAGAAGAAAATGAAGAAGAATTAGAAAAAAAAATTGAAAAACCAATAAAATTAGAAAAAAAATATAAAAAAATAAAATATATAACTTCATCATTATACAATATAATTTTATTAAATGAAGAAAATCAATTATATTCAATATCAATAACAGAATATAAAAATCAAAATAAAAAAAAAAATCCAATTCCAAATTTTAAATTATTATTTGAACAAAAATTTAATGATTTTTACACAATGAATAATTCAGATAATTATTTTATTCTTTTAGAAAAAAAAAAAATTCCTCCTTTTGAAGAATGGAAATCAGAAGAAATTTCAAATTGGTTTGAAGAAATGAATTTAGATGAATATTTAAATATAATAAAATATAAAAATATTACTGGAAGAGATATAATAAAAGGAGGAAAAGAATATTTAATTGATTTTATGGGAATACAAGAAGATCATTTAAATAAAATAAATTATGAAATGTCAATTATTAAAAAAGGAAGTTTTAAAAATATGAAATTATGGGGTTGGGGTTCAAATAAAAATGGACAATTAGGTTTTGTTAATTATATTAATTTTAGTAAAAATCCTATTTTAATTAATTTACCTAATTTAATTGATGATGATACTATTGAAAAAATTTTTTGTGGAAAAAATTTTTCTGTTTTATTAAGTAAATTTGGTAATATTTTTATTACTGGAAATTATTTTGTTAAAGATAAAGAAAAGGAAAAAAATAAAAAATATAATTTTAATGATAATAATAATAATAATAATAATAGTAATAATAATAATAAAGGAAAAAATGATAAAGGGAAAAAAAATAATAAAGAGAAAAATAAAGGTAAAAAACATAAAAAAGATTTTGAAAAAGAAAATATAAAAAATGAAAAAAAAGAAGATGAAAATCAAATAATAAATGAAAATCGTTGGGTAAATATTTCAAAAGATATTTCATATTCTTATTATAATATAAATTTAAATGATAAAAAAAATGAAAATGAAGAAAATGAAAATTCTTATTTTCAAACAAAAGAAATTTTCCTTTTTGAAAATAATATATTTTTTTTAGGTTATTATTCAAATAAAATTCCATTTTCTGCAATTTTAAAAAAACCAAAATTTAAACATTTAAAAAAAGGAGGAAAATTTATTACTTCTACAAAAGTAATTGAACACATTCAAGAATTTTTAAATGATAAAATTGATAATTATAATATTGTTTATGGAGATTCTTTATTAAAAATATTAGAAAGTCCTTTAGATGAATTTATTGAAAGTGAAATTCCTCATCATAAAATTATTCAAATTAAAACTAAGGAAAATGAAATTATTTGGGATAGAAAAAAAAGATATTTTAAAGAGAATTTTATAAATTATAATTTAAATAAAATAAAATAATAATTTTTTTTTGTAAAATAAATTAAATTCTTTATTATTTTTCTATTTAAAAAATTATTAAAATTATTATTTTATATAATTAAATTGTATTCACTTTAAAAAAAAATAAACAAATTCTTTAAATGAAAAATACTGATAAACAAATAGAAAATAGTCTTTTTGAATTAAAAGATAAATTACTTCCAAATAATTTAGACTATTCTCTTTCTTTAGATTCAATAAAAAATTCATATTATAATCCTGAAATAGATGAAACAAAATTTAATAATGGAAATGAGAGAATTTCAATATTATCTAATGACTTTAATTTTAATAAAGATTTTTCATTTGATTATGATTTTGAATCTTTAATTAATCAAGTTAAAGAAAGATATATTTCTTCTTTTAAAAAATGTATTGACTTTAATCCAAGTAAAAAAAAAGAAGAAATAAAATATTTTTTTGTTGATGATGATTTAGAAATTAAAAAAGATAATGTTATTACAACTTATTATTTAAGAAAAAAACCTTTTCCTCAATTTACAAATCCTATAGATATTAATATTCATTTTAAAGATAAAATTAGATTACTTTTTAAGAATAAATATAATATTTTCGTTAATGAATTTTTAATTGATGATAATGATGATAATAATATAAATAATAATGAATTTTCTGAAAATGATAATAAAAAAAATGAAAAAATTACTTTTTCTAATTTTATAAAAGAATTAAATGAAAAATTTATTCTTTGCTCTGATGAATTTGAAATAAGTTCAAATTATTCAATAAAAAAAAATTTTCTGATTATTTTTTTTATTATTATTCTTCTTTTCATAATTTTTATAATTTATTTTTTATATAAAATGAATAATACTTTATATTATATTATTGGTTGTATCGTTTTATTATTACTTCTTATCTTTTTAATATTTATTTGTAAATTCATAAAAAATATAAAATTTCTCCTTTTAAAAGAAAGACTATTTGAAAGAGAAGAATATAATAAAAGTTTACAAGATTTTTTATTTAAATGGAATAAAATTTTTTTTAATACTAAAAATTTAAATGTGGAATGTCCTTTATCTTTAGATTATATTATAATTAATTTAAATTATAAAGAATATGAAATATGGATTCAACCACATAATTTTTAAAAAAATATTTATATTATAAAACTTATTAATCATTTAATTATAAATATAAAAAATGAATAATGAACTATTAAAAAATAAAAGAAATCGAGATTCAGAAGAAGAAATTTTAGAAATACCTTTTAAAATAATAAAAAACATAGCAATAACAAATAATTATATTTGTATTACTTTAAATTTTAAAAATTATATAATTTTAAGAGGAATTTCTTTTAAAAAAGATTGTTTTCAAGGGACAATATCTTTTTTAATTAAAAATAAAAGAACTTATAAAACAATATTAAATAGTGATTTTAATATTGAATTTTTTCATTTTTATGATAATATTCCAATTTTATCAATTAATATAATATTACAATTTTGTAATAATAATAATGATATTATTAAAAATAATGCTTTTCAAATTTATGGAATTAATAATCAAGAAATAATAAAAAATTATTTAAATAATCCAAAATTCATTTTTTATAATAGATTTAGTGATTGGATCACTCAAGGAAGAATTATTTATGGAGAAAAAATTTGTGATATTAATTTTGATAAATTATATGAGGATTATGAATATATTGAAAAAACTAAATTATATAGAGAAATTATGAATGGTAATTATGAAGAAGCAGAAAAATTAATTAAAAGTTTAATTTCAAAAAATTTATTTAAATTCAATATTTGTGATTATTCGGTTAAAATATATAAAGAAGTTAATTATTTTATTGAACAAAATGAAATTTTATTCAAAGCTGAATCAGAATATAATTCAATGTTAAAAAGAATTGGAGATAAAAACATTCAATTAAATCAAATAGAAATGAATTTAAATTCAAATAATGAAAAAGATAACAATATTGAAAATAATAGTAATAATAATAATAATAATATTAATAATATTAATAATAATAATAATAATAATATTAATAATAATAATATTAATAATAATAATAATAATAATATTAATAATAATAATAATAGTAATAGTAATAATAATAATAATAATAATAATATGGATATTATTAATAATGATAATATTAATATTAATATTAATAATGAATATAATAAAATGATAAATAAAGAAAAAATGCCAAAAGCAAGAAGTGAACATTGTTTAGTTTTAGATGAAGATAATAATATTTTATATTTATTTGGAGGAAATGACAATATTTCAGATTTAAATGATTTATGGAGTTATAATTTACTAATTAAAAAATGGGAATTATTAAGTGAAAATAACCCAAATTCAAATATTCCTCCACAAATATCTTTTCCAAAAATGGTTTTTATAAAAGAATCAAAACAATTATTAATAATAGGAAAAAAATTTAATTCTCAAAATAAAAATGAAGATAAATTTTTCATATATGACACAGTATATAAAATTTGGTGTGTTAAATATTTTGAAAATGAAAAAATTTTAAATTTAAAAGAAGAATTTCAAATTTGTTATGATGATGAAAGAAATATAATATATTTAATAGGAGGAAGAACAGAATATAAAAAAAAAAATAATAATAATATAATAGATTTTTATTCAATTAATTTAAATACAAATAAAATAGAAAATATTTATAAAGAAGAATTTGATTTTACTTTTAAAGATGATTATTCAAGATTCGGTCATTGTTTAATTTTTGATAATATAAAAAATTCAATTTATATTTTTGGAGGATTAAAAAAAAATAAAGATGACATTATTCCAATGTATAGAATGATAAAATATGATATTTTAAAAAAAGAAACTAAAGAAATTTATCATAATATTAATTTTAATCAATTAACTAAAAATCATAATGAAATAAAAGAAATTTATGGAATGAGTAGTTTTTATAGTAAAAAAAAACGTATTGCTATTTTTTTTGGAGGAATGGAAAAAAATATTTATTCAAATAAATTTATAATTTTTAATTTAGATAGAGAAAATTTTTATATTATTCCTAATCAAATAAATGAAGATTTTTTAATTTCAAAAAGATTTTATTCTTCAATTGTTTATAGTGATAAAATTAATAAAGGTTATATTTTTGGAGGAAAATTATCCATTAATAGTTTTAATATTGTTAGTGATGATTTTTTTTTTTTCAAAATTTATTCTAATTTTTTTATTACTCAAGATATTATTTATGAAAAATTTTATTATTTATATGTTCAAGAATTAATTAATCAAAATAAAATTAAAGAAGCTTTTAATATTATTAAAAATTGTAATTTTTCAGAAAAAAAATTAAATTTGTTATTAGATTTTATGTTGAATTGTCCTGTTAAAGAAACTGATGAGAATGTTATGAGATGTAGACATAGATTAGCCCTTTTTCTTATGAATGGAATTAAGGATAAAATTTAGTTTTTATTATAATTAATATATTATTATTATTTTTTTTTTTTATTATATTTTTGTGTTTTGTTTTTTTTAATTGTTTTTTTCTTTTTTAAATAAAGGAAATTAATTATACTTTTTTATGAATGATTTATTATAATAATAATTTTTAATAAACTATTTTTCTCAAATAATACTTCTTTTAATATTTTATTGAGAAAAATTAGTAAAATATGTTTATTTTATTAAATGATATTTTTATTATAATTTATTGTATAGAGATAAAGAAAAAAAAATTTATTTAAATTTTGGAAAATTGGTTTTTTTTCCATATTAAAAAAGTAATTATGGAAAAGTTATTAAAAAAATAATTATTTTAATTTTAAATTAAGTAATTTAATATTAATTAATAAAATAAACTATTAAATTATAAATCTTTATTTTCAATCAAATAAAAAATATATTTTTTAAGACTGATAATAAATAATTATTCCAAAACAATAATTATTTGAAAAAATATTAATCATATACTAATATAAAAAATATTAAAATAATAATACATTTTGATTAAACATATAATAAATAAAAAAAAACCAAAAAAATTAATAAATTATTAAAAATTAATTATTTAAAATAAATAAATAAAATAATCATACATCAAAAAAAAAAAAAAAAAAAAAAAAAAAAAAAAAAAAAAAAAAAAATA
>Ga0256407_10007594_pt1 | contig 16239 bp, 8 predicted proteins | sample RumenRJG_04DNA_FD_193489 | JGI IMG/M metagenome (GOLD analysis project Ga0256407, IMG submission 193489) | Bovine rumen microbial communities from Lethbridge, Alberta, Canada - RJG_04 | ecosystem: Host-associated > Mammals > Digestive system > Stomach > Rumen | place: Canada: Alberta | collected...
ATGTGGCATCAGCTCTTGGATAAGGCTGATTCGTATGAGGAGACATCCTGTACCGCTATGTTCACCTATGCAGTAGCAAGAGGCGTGAGCGCACATTGGCTCGATGCTTCCTACAAAACCGTGGCATTGCGGGGGTGGGATGCAGTAGCTGACCATGTTGCCAAGGATGGTACGCTTAAAGGCGTATGTGTGGGTACGGGCATAAGCCGTGACCTGCCTTTCTATTACTCGCGCCCTGCACCTGATGACGATGTGCATGGGATGGGTGCCGTTATTCTGGCTGCCCTTGCGGTGAGTGATCTATGATTGAATAAGCTTGTTCCAGGACTATGCAATTCTTTGACGTACAAATAACGACAGATATGGGCGAGGTGGTGGTTGTCCAGGTGGCTGCTGGGGACAGGCAGGAGGCTGAGATGACTGCTATTTCGATGGTGGAATCGGGCCATGCGGGCACGGTGGGACGAAGTGTGGTGGATTGCTTTGCGATGTAGCTTCTGTTTACTTTTTTGCCATAAGTGCATATATAGATGCAAAACACATTAGTTAACTTAAACAAATATGCTTATGGCAACAAAGAAAAAGACACCAATGATCACACAGTTGAGAACTCTTACATTCTTCAAGGAGAATGGACGATGGTATTTGGAATGCGAGGAATGGGTGGAATTGATGACGAAAGAGTTTCGCAGGACTCACACCTACAAGAACGAGGCGGGAAAGGTGACGAAGTACAACGAGGTGCAGGACTTAAGCAATCCGCTGGACGACCACACCAAGCATCCTGACTGGCAAGATCCGAGTCGTGGCGAGACGTTGGTGATGGACGATTCGCTTGTCGCGCTGATCGAGCAGAAGGCTTGCGGAACCGATAGGGTCAAGCTTGACATGATCTCGTACGGATGGGTCAGCAACGCTTTTGCCCATTATCTGCGAGAAGAGATTGGCAAGGACGGCGCCCGCTACACGGCTCGATTTGAGACGCCTTATCCCAAGACGTTCCTTCTCAAGCCTGTCTTCAGCTTCCTGTTTGCTGGAACTTACCCGCTTTACATCCACGTAAAGTAAGGAGGGGTAAAAAAGGGCAACAGGGGAGAGCCCGTTGTTCCCTTCGGTCACGTCCGAGCGAAGGCCGAGGGCTCTCTCCTGTTGCTGAATTCCGTTGCGCAGCTTCTTCATGATACGCGACTTGAGGGTGATGGCCACTCGGTCGCAGCTGTAGCCATTTTTTCTGAATAACCAAATTTTTGCGGAAGAAAATTCACTTGAACCTTATTTGCATACGCTCGCCCTCCTCGTTATAGTAGGAGAGAAGGAAGTTGGTGGGCTTGATGGTGACGGGCTCGATATGATCCTGGAGATATTTCTGTGCACAGCCGGGCTTGAGAAAGGCGACGGTCAGGTGGTAGACCATGGTCGGGTAGGGGTAAGCGTTGGAGAAGTTGTTTCGGATGGCTCGTGACGTTTCGGCTATTGCTTCAGACTCCACGGAGCATTTGAGCACATCCCTTACTTCACCTGGGAAGTACGATACATCGACGAGTTGTGTCTCGTACTCGGAGATGTCCTTCAGATAGGTCTTCAGTTCCTTCACATCGACATCGTTTTCGAGGTATGGGAGGAGCGTGACGTGATACTCCATCTCGAGGCCGAAGTAGTAGTTGGCTTCGTCGATGTAGAGGTCTTCGGGAGCTATGGTCTTCTGCAGATCGTCGAGGAAGACGGGCGTTTCGTATTCGATCATCAGGGTGGCGTAGAACCTTGTGGGGTTGTCGGTCGAATTGTTGCCTCCCTTGTTGAGGAACTCGTCATCGCTTTCACGGGCCATCAGCAGAAAGCCGGTCAGGAGCAGGGACAGCAGAAACAAAGCTCTTTGGATAAATTGCTTCGCGAATAACATATGCTCAAATGATAAATAACAATTTCTCTTTTTCTCTACGAATTAAATGGATTGTATCGGATTATTTACTGAGCAGATAATAATGATGAAACTTCGGCGGGATTGAGGGCCCATTGGTAGGTATAGGATTCGTCGGCCTGGTCGGGGGAATCCACTTGGGTGAGGTGCTGGGCATCGGCCTTCAGCTGCAGGAGCTGGCCGACGGAGAGCTTCGACTGGAGTCGGTGGAGCAAGGCTTCGACGGAAGCGCTGTCGGCGCCTCGGATGGTCTGGTCGGTGAAGGGCATCTCGAGCCAGTAGATCTCGCGACGTGCCACATCGAGCACACCGAAGACGAGGCCCTTGGAGAGGTTGCTTTCGCTGATGCGAACGGCATGCTGCACACAGGACGGGTCGTAGGCCACACCATTCTTTTCGGACAACTTCATAGGATAGGCCGAATCCATCCAGCCGACGACAAGGTTGGGGGAGAGGGCGCCCGTGGAATAGGCATTGCAGGTGAAGGTGACGTAGGTGGCACCGGCACGCTCCAATGCGGGAAGTGACAACTCGATGTATTCGGCTGTACCGACCATCTCGGGGATGGATCGGATGTCGCCCGAATGCTGGGCGCCAGGGCAGGTGAGGTTGAAGTAGGCGCAATCGATAACCTTCTGGTCGTGCAAGGCGATGCGCGCACTCAGGTCCATGTCGAGATGCTGGCGGTGCAGGCCTTTGCCCCACTGCATGAAGAGGCGCACGGCGTCACCTTCGACGGGGAAACGTGTGCCCATGAGGGCGCAGGATGTGTCCTGGATGGTGGTGGAACGGTCGCCCACGCTCACGGGAATGTTGAACAGGGCAGGGTCGATGTAGATGGAACGTGCCTCGGTGGGTTGTGCCGCGAAACGTCGTGACATCGATGCGCGGTAAAGGTCGTTGACGCTGCGGACCATTGCCTTGCGGGCTTCGTCGTCGTAGAGTGCAAGCAGCTTGTTGGGCTCGAGCTTGTGAGTGACGCCCGTGATGGGGCGGGCAAGACGTGTCTCATTGGGGTCGAAGTATGCGTCGGCGGCATTGCCCAGCGAGAGCAGCAGACGTGCGGGCAGACGGTCGGTGATGCCATCGAAGGCAGCAAGCACCTTGTCGCTGCCGAAACGGAGCATTGTGGCAAACAGACAACGAGCGAAGAGGCCAGGACGCTGCTTGAGCAGGGCCAGGGTCTGGTCGGCATCATTGGCCGAACGTGCCTTATCGACACGACCCTGCCAGGTGGAATAGGTCTGCTTGTAGAAAACGTCGAGGATTTCGGCGAGATGCTCCATACCCTTTTTACGCGAGTATTCGCCGAGACGGAGGGCATGGATCATACGTACCCACATGCCGCGTTTGGGGTTCATAACCTCGGCAGCCTGCTGGGCTGACATCGGAATGGCGTTGAGCCAACGGGCCACACGCTGACACGCCTTGCGGTCGTATTTCAGCATGAGCTTCTGCTTCATGTCGGCAGCCGCATCAGCTCCCTTGTCGAGCGGTCCCCACATGTGGAAGTACAGTTTTCGCGCATGTGCCACCAGCGTCTTTGGCTCGATGATCTGCACCTGGCCGGTCTTCTCATACCAGAGATAACGAAGCACATCGGCAGGTGTCTTCAACAACGAAGTTGCTTCGTCAGCCTTCCCTTGTTCGACCAACAGCTTGATGACAAGCATGGCCGTCTCCTTCATGGTGATGGCGGCGTCGGCAGGCAGTGGATATTCGCGCAGCAACTGGCCGAGCGAATCCTTCTGCGTGCCATCGAGAGGCGTAGCCGAGGTGAGGAGGGAGGCGAAGACGTGGCGCATATCGGCATCGGCGAACAGGCGCAGTTCCTTGAGCTTGCTTGCCTGTCCCTTGTACACGAAGTCGGCCGTCTCGAAGGGTGTGCCGCAGAAGGGGCAGCCGTTGTAGCGCTCGAGGGGAAAGGTGCCATCGGGAATGAAATGGCCGCAAGGCAAGGTCGTTCCCTTGAAGCCTGCCTTCTCGCCCCCGAAGATGTTGGCCGACAAGGTGATCAGATGGTCGATAAACGATTCACCTGTAGGTACATTCCATCCTTTTACGAGGGGCGCCCAGTTGAGATTGACACCCATCACCTCGTTGATGCAAAGGGTGATTTCGGCAAGCGTGTCGGGGCTGACGGCATTGAGGGCATGGAGGAGCTCTTCAGAGACACAGAAGCCGTTCTCCTTCAGACGTGCCGTGAATGCCATCACGGGCGCAGTCGCCACAGAGTGCATGTCGATGTCCTCGCGACGGATGTCGAGAAAGAGGGCACGGTAGCGCAGGGCTACCTTTGTCAGAGTAGTGTTTACCATAAAATATAAAAGGTAATTGAGAGACTGGTGGAGCGAAAGGCTTGCGCCTTAAGCTAAAACTTGAAGTAAGTCTCTCTTGGACCTTAGATTATTTGCTAAAAAAGAGAGGCAATTGAACAGCTGGGTTCATAAAAAGATTGAAGTAAGCCGTTCTTGGGCCTCTCTTAGGGGTGTTGTCTTATGCCAATTCGATGACCTCGAGGTCCTGCACCTTGCCGGCATCGAGGGCGAAGCGCATGAGGGTGCGATGGACTTGCGGGCCGAAGGTGCCGGCAGCGCCCGGATTGAGCATGAGGGTAGCGAGATGTCGGTCGTACATGGCGCGGCAGATGTGGCTGTGTCCGCACACGAAGAGGGTGACGGGGTGCTGCCGCAATTCGGCGAGGATGTTGCTGGGCCATTTGCCGGGATAGCCTCCGATGTGGGTCATCCAGACGCTGACGCCTTCGAGCGTGAAACGCTGGTCCTTGGGATAGCGCAGGTGCATGTCCTGTCCATCGGCGTTGCCCCAGACAATGCGGCACGTCTTGCCCGTGGCTTCCAATCGGTCGCAGATGGAGATATCGACGACATCGCCGGCGAGCCATATCTCGTCGCATGCTTCGAAGTGTTTCAGGTAGCGATTGTCCCACAGTCCGTGGGGGTCGCTCATCAGGCCGATGTGGGTCATGGTGGGGTTAAGAGGGGTTCGAGGGGTTCGAAGGGCGGCCAAGGACGGCCGCCGACGAAGACAAAAGGGGAGGGGTTAATCGTTGCGACGACGCCAGAAGTTGAAGGTGTCGTCGGCCTCAATCTTGTCCTCGATGTCGTCGGGGAGGTTGTAGAAGAAATCGTGGCCGGTGATGCGCTCAACCTCATCGACCGAGTAGGCGTACTGCCAGATGCGGCCCTTGCAGTCTTCGTTGGGGAAGATAAAGCCGATGGCGTGGTAGCGGTTGTTCTGTTCGGCGCAGATTACCTTGAAGAAGGATGAGGGTACGGCAATCTTGCTCTTCACCATCAGATGGACGTCATCAACAATGGGACCGCAGCATATCCACACCTTGCCATAGCGGCGTGCCCAGGTTCGACTGAGGCTTTCGACCTCCTCCCAAAGCCCGGCGTTGAGTTCCTTGTTCTGTGGACAGATGTTCGAAGTATAGTAACATTCGTTCATGGCATCTTCGTCCCACTTCATATCGCCTGAAGGAGCCATATGACCGCGCGTATATCCCGACTTGGTGTAGTCGTGTGTGGTAATCTTCTTGCCCTCCACAAGGGGGTCGGGCTCGAAATCGCTGTTGCGTTTGCGATAGGGTGCACGGGTCTCTTCGCGGGTCAGTTCCCAAGCCACCCAGTTAGGCTCGTTCCAGACGTTGTTGTAGGAGACGATGTGGCCGGTGTGCTCGATGATCTGCTCTCGGGCATCGCTGCGTGTTCCGGCAAGTTCAGTGTTGTCGGCAGAAGGATAGGTATGGGTCTGCTTGTTGGTCGATGCAGCGGTGGGAACAGGGGTCTGGGCAATGGGAGGTGTGCCGCCCTGCTCGGAGGGCTGCTGCATCAGACAGGAGACAAACAACAATGAACAAGGTAAAATTAACAAATAACAAATAACAATTAACAATTGAATCGGGAACCGGGGACAATTCTCAATTAACAATCGTGTTATGGAACGGGAGTATTTCATTGTATTCGGAATGTTTTGATGCGCAAATATACGACAAAAGTTTGGAATAAAAAATTTTTTGAAGGAAAAATAGTGCATTTGTTTTGCGATTTGCCTGAAAATGCCTATCTTTGCGGCTAAAAACACAAAACCTCACACAGATGACCTACGAAGAAAGTGCCTCACAACTCTATAAGGACCTTACCGAAGCGCTCGCCCAACCGAAGGTGCGCGACACGTATCGTGACTTCAATCGCGTGTTGCGTATCGCTGCCGACCAGAAGACGGCGTTCGATGCCCTGCAACTGGTTAGCCTGTTTGCGAAGATTGACTACCTGACGAAGCAGTACGGGATGGACCGACGGCTGACGCGTATGATCAACGATACGCGCGTCAGGCTGCGCAAACTGCTGAGCTACGAGGACAGCGAACTGGAGGCCTGCAAACTTTATGACCTCAAGGCCATCTGCCTTTTCATTGGCGCCATCTATGGAGAGCAACCTCCATTGGAACTTACTTTGCTCTTCCCCAGCGATGAACGTCGGGCCGAGGAGGGCAGCCTGGTGGCTGACTATTTCCGACTGATTGTGACACGATGGGATGATACGTTTGTGTGGGGGCACACCGAGGAGGGGTTAGGAGAGGTTCGAGAGGGTTTGAAGGGTTCGAATGGTTCGAAAGGTGTTGAAGAAGAGGTAGAGGAGGTGAAGGTGTGCTATCATTATAGAGGAGGATACGTGGGTGGCGATTGGACGCATCTGAGGCCTTTCCTTGCGCCTGATGTGCAGCTCAACTTGGTGCGTCCGCGTCTGTATGATGGCGTGTATTATCCCGAACTTATCATCCTTTGGCCCGATTATCTGCTGGACGTGACGGCGATATCCAATTGCTTCGAGGAGTATTCGCAGGACCCCTATCTTTACCTTATCAATAAACTGTCGCCGGTGGAGGATACCCCAGCGACGATGCTTGGTAACTTGGCCAGCCAACTGCTCGACGAAGAGGTGCACCATGGCAAAGAGGAAATCCCTTATGCTGAGAGTTATGCCACGTTTATGCGCAGCAACACCTTCAAGGCACTGACTACCGAACAGGGCAACATGAAGAAGGATGGGGAAACGCAGCGCGACAATATACGTCACGCCCTTCGAGAGGGTGTGCAAAAGCGCGTGGGCCGCTACCGGCGTGATGAGGTGATGGTCGAACCGTCGTTTTTCAGCGAGATGCTTGGTTTGCAGGGACGTATGGACTTGCTGCAACTCGACTACAAGGTGCTCATCGAACAGAAGTCGGGCAAGGGAGCCTTTGTGCGAGGAGCTCGACCCGACGACCCGCCACGGCAGCAGACCAAGCACTATGTGCAGTTGCTGCTGTATCTCGCCATTCTCAACTACAACTACAATATTCCCAATCGGGAAGTGCAGGCGATGCTGCTCTATTCGAAGTTCGCAAATGGCCTGATCGGTGTGACACCAGCACCTCAGCTGCTTTTCGAAGCCATCAGCCTTCGCAACAAGATTGCCGGCTTGGAGACAAGTTTCAGTAGGGGAGGCATGAAGGTGCTCGACCGACTGACAACGGGATTTTTCCGACAGGGGGAGGTCAGAGACAATTTCTGGGACACATACGTTGCGCCCAAGTTTGACGCCATCCTCAATCCAATCCATCGAGCCTCGGACACGGAGCGTGCGTATTTCTATCGTTTCCTGAAGTTCCTTGCCAACGAGCATATCCTTTCGAAGGTGGGCAACAAGACGAAGGAGAGTTCGGGCTTTGCCGCCAAGTGGCATGATACGCTCGAAGAGAAATACCAGGCAGGCAACATCTACGACCAACTCGCGCTGTTGAGTCCCGATAGCCAGCATGAAGGTATGGTGGAGCGCCTGACGTTCGGCTTTGCCCAAGACAGGGCCAGCGACATGTCGAATTTCCGAGTAGGCGACATCGTCATCACCTATCCCTATCGGCATGAAGAGGAACCTGATGCACGACGCACGATGGTTTTCCGTGCCAGCATCACCGAGATTTTGGCCGACAGCATCACCCTCGAACTGCGTGCTCCGCAGAGCGACAAGCACGTCTTCGTCCGCTATCGGAAGGAGGAATACCATTGGGCCATCGAACACGACTTCATGGAGGCCTCCTATCGGTCGCAGTACTGCGGCATGCATGCTTTCCTCACAGCGCCCAAGGAGCGTCGCGACCTGCTGATGATGCAGCGGCAACCACGACGCGACGTGAGTCGGCAACTAAAGGGCGAATATGGACGCTTCAATGAGCTGGCACTTCGCGTAAAGCAGGCCCAGGACTTCTTCCTCATCATCGGGCCTCCAGGCACGGGAAAGACCTCGTACGGCATGCTTAACACCCTGAAGGAACAGTTGCTGGAGGAGGGAAGCAATGTGCTGATCATGTCGTTCACCAACCGTGCGGTAGATGAGATCTGCAGCAAATTGGTCGAGGAAGGCATCGACTTTGTGCGCATGGGCGGTCGGCACAGTTGTTCGCCCGAATATCGTCGTTTTCTGTTGGACAACCGGTTGAAGGAATACGTCGACCTGGAGGAGATGCGATCGCTGGTGGCAAGGACACGTGTGATGGTCGGCACCACCGCATCGCTTTCGAGCAGTACACAACTCTTCCGACTGAAGACTTTCGACCTGGCCATCATCGACGAGGCATCGCAGATACTGGAACCGCACCTCATGCCCCTGCTTGCCGCCAAGACTCCCGACGGACAATCGGCCATCGCCAAGTTCGTGATGATAGGCGACCACAAGCAGTTGCCCGCCGTGGTGCAACAGCATCCCAACATTTCGCGCGTCGATGACCAGCGGCTTATTGACATCGGGCTGGAGGACTGCCGCCTTTCGCTCTTCGAACGTCTGCTGAAACGTTATCGTGACGACAAACAGTTCGTCTATATGCTGACCCATCAGGGACGCATGCATCAGGAGATTGCCGACTTCCCGAACCGCGCGTTCTATGGCGGACGGCTTCACGTCGTGCCTTTGGAGCACCAGGTCGAGGCTTTGCCTAAGAAGGGAAATTCGAAGAATGCAATTGACAACCTGCTGCTCACCCATCGCCTGTGTTTCGTGGCTGCACCGACACCCGAACCCATCGTTTCGGAAAAGGTCAATCCCATCGAGGCGCGCATGATAGCCGCCACGGTGGAACGCATCTATCTGCTCCATCCCGAAGACTTCGATGCGCAGACGACGGTGGGTGTCATCGTGCCCTACCGCAACCAGATTGCAGCTGTGCGCAATGCGATAGATGCCTACGGACACACCGCCCTTCATGACATCACCATCGACACCGTGGAGCGTTTCCAGGGCAGCCAGCGCGACTATATTCTTTATGGATTTACCGTGCAGAGAACCTATCAGCTCAATTTCCTTTCGAACAACACCTTTGAGGAAGACGGGCAACTGATAGACCGTAAACTCAACGTGGCGATGACGAGGGCAAGAAAGCATCTGCTGATGTTCGGAAATCCCGCGGTCATCTGTGATGACCCCGTCTTCGACAAGCTGGTGCGCTACGTCAAAGCCCATGACTGCTGGATTGATGTGGACGCGGATTGTTATCGATTTTGCTTCGAAAAAAGTGAGAAAAAGTGAAACATGATGCCAAATAAGTAGTTTTAACGAAAAACATTTGGCAGAAAGTGAAAAATCGATTATCTTTGCACCCAATGAATGGTTCAGAAAAGTTCGAATGGTTGCTCCCTTTGGTCGCGTCCAAGGGAAGCGAAAAGTTCGAAGGGTTCTGAAAGGTTCGAGAGGTTCATGGAAGAACAAAAGGAACAGATAACACAACCTGAGAAAAAGAAGTCGGGGATAGGGCGCGTGATACGCGTCGCTATCGTTGTGCTGTTGCTGCTCCTTATCGGTTTGCCGCTTTCGCTCTACATCCCGCCGGTGCAGGATGTGGTATGCCGTGCTGTGGTATCGTATCTGAACAAGTCGAGCGAAGACCTGGAGTATAAGGTGGGGAAGGTGCGCATTGGTTTCCCGCTTAAATTGAAGGTAAAGGATGTGGACGTGCTGAAACGCAAGGACGGCACGACACTGGTCCACGTGGGCGAACTTTCGACAGGCCTCGATGATATTCCCATCAGCCAACCCTTCTTTGTGCTGGGCAAAGTACACGTTGAAGATGTTGTGATAGGTATGGATTCACTCACCGAATCGTTTGGCATGGCCGGAACGTTGAAGAGCCTTGATGCCGAACGTTTGGAACTTGACCTTGCCAACAATCAAATCAGACTAAAGGAAGGGGCATTGGACAGCCCCGATGTGCGACTCTATCTGGGACCATCGCCACCCGACAGCATCGACGAGGAAAGCAGCGGATGGCACGTCACGGTAGGTAAAGTTGCGGTAAAGAACGGTCGTGTAGGCCTGGATATGAGTGACGAGAGCCTGGCGAAAGCATTGGCGAGCGTCAGCACATCGCCTTATCTCGACTACAATCATCTGCTGGTTTCAGGCATCGACCTCGAAGCCGAAAACATTGTCTATTCACCTGACGTCATCCATGCCGATGTCAAGTACCTCAAGGCACGCGAGGAGAACAGTGGCCTGGAGGTGACCCGACTGGCAGCCAATTTCAATATGGAGGATGACCTCATCACCCTGCATGAAGTCGATCTGGGACTTGGGAAAGACGATTATCTGCAAGGCGATGCCGAGCTGCATCTGGGTATGCTCGACTCCATCCGTACCGGATACGTCGATGCCGACCTTGTGGCTCAAATAGATTCGGCCAACCTCTGTCGGTTGGCAGCGCCTTATCTGCCCGGACTGCAGAAGCACTGGGTAAATGAGCGCGCTTCGCTTGTTCTAAAGGGACGTGTTACGCCCGATTCGCTCGACCTGCATCAACTGACCTTGCAGATGCCCCGACACATCGACGTGACTGCCGATGCCGTAGGAACCTCCATCTTCGACAATCAGCAACGTCAGGCTGCAGCCACCATCAAGGGTTCGCTGCGCGATGCCGACTTCCTCCTTTCTGCCTTCGTCGATGAACCCAAGAACCGCTCGTATCGACTTCCTGCTGACCTTGGTCTTGACCTCGAAGGTTCGCAGCGCGGGCGCCGATTTACGGCGCGTGCCGATGTGCAGCATCGTGGACACGACATCGTCAGAGCTGACGGTAATTACGATCTGGTCACAGAGGCCTATCACCTCGATGCGAAGACTTGGGGGCTCAACGTCAGCGAGTTTGTGCCCGGAGTCATAGCCGACCGAATGACAGCCACTGCCTTGGCTGATGGTCGCCACCTCGATTTCCCCGGCAAGCGCACACGCCTCGATGCCAAGGTGCAGATCGATACGCTCCACTTTGTGGACAATACTGGACGGCGCGACAGTATCACCGGACTGTCGGCCGAGGCATCGATGCTGGATGGAAACTACGTGGCCGACATCCATTCGACCCATCGTCGGTTGGCGCTCGATACACATCTGGAAGGCATCTTCCTCAAGGACACCATTTCGACCAAGGGATATATCAATCTGCCCGACATCGACCTTGCCAACCTGCCTTTCGGCCTGGCACGTCCTGACCTTGGAAAGATAAAGCTGAACAGCACCGTCGAAGGTTATTACGACTGGGGCGAGAATGCGCATCTGGAACTGAGAATCGATTCGGTGAACTATGTGGATGCCAGCCGATCGGATCACTTCAAGGACATTATCATCGGCCTTAATTCCAGCCCCGGTATGATGGATATCAGCCTGACGGGAGGAGATGCCAACGTGATGATGTGTACCGACCGAAGCATCAAGGACCTGCCTGCCATTGTCGATACACTGATGGTGGAGGTGAATCGGCAACTGGATGGATATATGTTCGACTTCAACGCACTCGTCTCGAAGGTGCCTCAGTTGTCGGTCGACCTGCATATGGCGCAGAACAACCCGTTCTACGATCCCATCGTCTATCACACAGGCTATGAGTTCAGCAGCATCGACGTCATGGCTCTCAATGCCTATCGATTCTCGCTCGATGGTACGATCGTGAACCTCGTGGAGCAGACAGGCACAGTCGATTTTGACACCATCGCCATTTCTGTTCAGCCTTGCAGACAGGACGTCCAGCGGGATGCCTACGAGTACGCCGTGCATGCCATGCACATTGACCCCAGGGCTTCGAAAACCTACGATATCCACCTGAACGGCAAGTTCATGCCCGACAGCCTAACAGCCGGCATCACCTATATCAATGGTAACTACCTGACCCTTTACGATGCCGAGGCCTCGTTGGCCATTGCCGACGACAGTGTGACCCTGCATCTGGAGAAGGATCCCATCATCTACGAACAACTGTTCGCGGTGAACAAGGACAATTACCTAAGCGTGATGCACTACAAGGACCTGGAGGTGCGCAAGCCCAATACCAAAGCACGCATCATCCTTGATGGACCACGTGGACTGAATGTGCGTCTCTATACCCGCCAGGATACCCGCAAGGCCGATGGCAACCAATTGTTGCTCCTCGTGCGCAACCTCGACCTTGCCTACACGACAAAACTGATGCAATGGGAGGGTGGCGATGCCGGCGGCAACTTCTCGCTCACAGCTATGGTCAATCTCTATCCCGACAGTCTGGGCGCCCGTTTGCGTTCGGGCATCAAGACGTTCCACCTGGGCGATTACCGTGCCGACACGTTGTCGTTCGACGGCAATTTCGCGATGGCAAAGAATCGTCGCGATGCCGACGGCATACTAATGGTTGACAGCATCGTGAAGCTGAAGGTAGATGCCCGATTGGCCGACAGCGTCAATGTGATGGCCAGAATCGACGAGTTCCCTCTGCCTCTGGTCAATACCTTCCTGCCCAGCAACATCAACCTTTGGGGCAACACCACCGGACGACTGACTATGCTTGGCAGGGACTTTGATAATGCAAAGGTAAATGCCCACCTGACGATGCATGAGGCAGGCGTCATCTATGACGACCTGGATGCCCAACTGAAGTTCTGCGAAGACACGCTTCGCCTGATCAACAATCGTCTTGCCTTCAACAACTACAAGATTTTTGGTGCCAACGCCAATCCCATCAACGTGCGTGGAGAGGTTGATCTCAGCAAGCAGGTGAGCAATCCGGGCATCACCCTCAATCTTACGGGTGACAGAGTAAGACTAATCGACAACAACAAGTTGCGCCTCAGGGACCAGTATATCACAGGACGACTCCTTATCAGTCCGAATATCCGTGTACGCGGCACACTCAACAGGCTTGACGTCAGTGGCTCGCTGCGTGTGCATTCGGGTACGAACCTAAGTTACTACATGTCGGACGACCCATTGTCGGAAAACAGCAGGATTGACGACATCGTCGAATTTGTCAACTTCCGTCAGCAGGACCGCGAGATAGCTATGGCAGGCATGCGTCGCCGTCAGCCGCTGCAGGACCAGGCCGACGAAGGTATGAAGGTGCGTCTCGGCATCGATATAGACAAGGATATGAAGGTCACGGCTTTCCTTGACCAGGAGAACAACAAGGTGGACATCGTGGGCGGTGGCAGCCTCAATCTGCAGACCGACAACCAGGGAGAGTTCATCATGAACGGTACCTACGACATCATCAGTGGAAAGGTGGACTACAAGTTGCCGATTCTGCCGATGGTCAAGACTTTCGACATCAACAGCTCGAGTCTCGTCAACTGGACGGGCAGCGAGCCGAGCGATCCGGAAATCGACATCGTGGCTTCGGAGGAAGTGAAGGCCACTGTCAATACTGACAACAAGACGAGCCTGGTTAACTTCATCGTCACCATTGCCATAACCGGTACGCTTGAGAACCTACATATCACCTTCGACTGCAGCGCTGCCAACAACAGCACCATCAATTCAGGCATCGCATCACTTGACGATGACGAGCGTTCGAAGGTAGCCCTTATCCTCTTGATATCGCAGACCTATACGGGTCCGGGAAGCAGCAGTTCGGCAGGTCTTGGCGTTGCCAATGCCGCACTCTCGTCGATGATCAACCGCCAGTTGGAGTCGCTCATCGGCAATATGAAGGGCACGACTATCGACATCGGTGTCGATATGTACAATACCGAGACTGGTGGAGCACGCACCGATTATTCGGTGAAGGTGACCAAGACACTTTTCAATGAACGTGTGCGTGCCTCCATCGGAGGACAAATGAGCAGCGGCGGAGATGTCAACCGTAACAATGGCGCACAACTTGGTGATATGTCGCTCGAATACCTGATCAAGAAGGATGGTTCGCACTACATCAAGGTCTATCGTCGAACCAATTATGAGTCGGTACTCGAAGGCGAGGTCGTTGAGGCAGGTGCCAGTTACATCCAGGAACGTTCGGGCTATCGCTTCAAGCAGCTCCTGCTTCCTAACAGTCGCAAGCGCCAGGCCCGCATCGAAGAACACCTCCGTCAACTCCGTCTGCAGGAAGAAGAGGAGGAGAACAACGAAACTCCAGCCGACACCGACGACCCCCAAGCCATTTCTAAAGAATCCCCAGCCATCACAAACGAAAACAATGAAGCAGAAAAGAAGTCAGAATAGTCTCTTGTGGTCATTGTTGCCTCGTCGTTGCAATGGCCTGACATCGCTGTTGGCCCTGGCCCTTCTGACCATTGGCCTCACGGCATGCAGCATCACCAACAGGCTTCCTGCTGGTGAGGTGCTCTATACGGGTGTGTCGAAAATCAATCACAACAAGGTCGATACGGTCGATGATCTGGTCAAGGAAGCCCTGGCCACCAAACTGGAAGTGGCGCCCAACAGTTCGTTCCTGGGTTCGGCCTATCATATCTCTCCATTCCCCATAGGATTGTGGATCTACAACGGACTCTATCCGAAGGAGGAACGCGGATTCCGTCATTGGTTCTGGAAGCACTTCAAGAGTGATCCTACGCTTGTCAGCCAGGTCAATCCCGAACTGCGTGCCCATGCGGCCGAAGCAGCACTGAAGGATGAGGGCTACTTCGATGCCTCGGTCGATTTCGATACCATTTACAACAAGAAGGATTCGCTCAAGGCGAAGATAGCCTATACGGTCGACTATGCGCATAAATCGCACTTCGGCACCATCACCTACATGCGCAGCCCGTTCCCTCGCATCGACAGCATCGTGAGCCATACGCTCGACAAGAGTCTGCTCAGAAGCGGTGATCGTTTCTCGTATACCAATCTGGATGCAGAGCGAATCCGCATTGCCGATGTCCTGAAGGATTCGGGGTATTATTTCTTCGAACCGAAATTCGTCAAGTATTATGCCGACAGCACGCAGCATGGCAACACAGTGAACCTGCGCGTGATGGTAGGGCTTGGTGCCGACCAGAAGGCTTTGGCTCCATGCACCATCGATTCGGTACACTTCACGCTCGATTTGGGAGCAGGCCTTAGATCACAGCATTTCGATACATTGCGTTACCTGACAGTGGGATGGAATGGGCCAAGACCGATGATGAAGACCCGACACTTGCGACGTTCGTTGGGATTCCGTCGCCATGCTTTGTTGACTCCCAAACGAATTGCGATGTCGAAGGAACTGATTTCGCGTCTCAATACATTCAAGTATTATCCGATAGAAACCGAGATCATACATCTGGCAGGAGACTCGCTGACACGATCGTTCAGTCGAGTGCAGTTGGAAGAGGGGCAGCATCTGCGTTTGGGACAGGATACCACCAGCGTGCGACTCCACATCAGTGCCACCTACGATTATCCGTGGACGGGAACCACCGAAATCGGTGCCGTCTATAAGGACAATAACCAGGCTGGACCAGGTGCCACATTCAAGGCTATGCGACGCAATCTGTTCGGCGGTGGCGAAAAACTCACCTTCCAGCTCGATGGTACCTACGAGTGGAGCACTGGAAAGAATGCGAGCGCTGGCAACAAGATGAACAGTTATGATCTGGGAGGCAAGGTCTCGCTTTCGGTGCCACGTCTGCAAATTCCCCATTATTTCCGACCGGTGCGCGAGAAGCCCGTCTCATCGACCTACAGTGTCTCGATCGACTGGATGCGTCGTGCAGGATGGCTTGATATGGTGAGGGCAAGCGGTTCGGTTGAATACGGGTTTGGTCTGAACAAGTATAATTCCATGACCTTCACGCCTTTGAAACTTTCTTACGTTTCGGCGTTCAACAAGACCGATGCCTTTGAGGAAATGATAGGACGATACCAAAGTCTGGAGCACGCTTTTGAGAACCAGTTCATTCCTCAGATGGAAGTGACCTGGACCTTCGACAACGCCACATCGACATCGACGCGTCCGCACAGGGAATATGCGAAGGTGACACTCGCCGAAGCAGGTGGCATCACCGACGTACTGATGGGACAGATGGGTTCGCATCGCGTACA
>Ga0256407_10007595_pt1 | contig 16236 bp, 9 predicted proteins | sample RumenRJG_04DNA_FD_193489 | JGI IMG/M metagenome (GOLD analysis project Ga0256407, IMG submission 193489) | Bovine rumen microbial communities from Lethbridge, Alberta, Canada - RJG_04 | ecosystem: Host-associated > Mammals > Digestive system > Stomach > Rumen | place: Canada: Alberta | collected...
TATTAGTAAATCCGTTCACGTACCAACGGCTTATTTGAGACTTGAACAAATCGGGCTCTACTCCTGATAGTTCTCTGTATTTGCATTCTATGTTTTGCAGTAGTTCCAGAATATCTGCCCTGACCATAGCTTGTACATGCGGCTTCTTATACTCAGAGACGAAGAGAGAATAACCCTCTACTTTCTTTGAGCTGAAGTCCTGATAGTCGCCCTTGATGATAGGTTTCACCCACTCATGGAGAAAATCATATGCTTCCATATTGCTTACTTCATCTTCTGTTATATGGTTACGTATTTCTGGGTAGGACTGTTTGGCGACTCTGGCTCTGTCATACGAAGCGACTTGTTTAAGATTGGGTCAATATACCTTTTCTTAACTTTATATCTGTCAGTCACACCAAGATGCTCACAAATTTCAGATAAAGACTTCGGTTCTTTGCAGAAAGCAAGGAGCTTTTGCTCTTTCGCCTCCTTCTTACTTACTGCCTTTTTCTCGTTACTTACTGCCTTTTCGTCATTACTCCCTGCCTTTTCACCGTTACTCCCTGCCAAATCAGTATTACTCCCAGCTTCTGAGGCAGTAAGTGGACGGCTTATACGTACTGTAAACTGGTTTCCTTCCTTGCTGTCAATAAACTCCACATGGCTGTCTTCAGCCAATACGCGTGGTATGCCTGAACCTAAGCCACGGTAAGGCATCGTCTTGGAACAGAAGTTGGCCATCAAGGGGTTGCGGGCATACGAGTTGCCCACTTTTACCTCGTCTATCGTATGGCCACCCATTACGCAGCCAGGATTCACGATCTCCACTCTGTCATCGAAGACCATCAGACGGATAGCGGCCGTTTTCAGCAGATCGATATGTACAAGGGCATTCTGAAGCAGTTCTTCCAGCACGGTCTCAGAGATCTCCAGCTGTCCGATGGAGTTAAACGACTGACCGTTTTGTGTACGGCGAAGGCACGACTTCAACCACATCATGGCTTGCTCGAACATTTCAGGAATGGTACCTTCTATATCACGGCTATCACGGTATTCTGTTCCTGCGATGCTGTTCCCGTAGAACCAGACGGCCTTGATAACAAACATCGGCTTGAACTGTTGCGGGCGTTGACCAAAAAACAGCAGTCCCGCTGTGGTAAGCCTTCCCTCCGAATCCGTGATATGAAGATTGTGCAACAACTGATCTTGCGGCACGTCAAACTCTGTCATGGGCTTGCCATAGACATTCTGGAAGAAACGGTCAAGTGCCAGCGTGTCAATGTCTCTCACCGACGTATCTTTCACACAGGCTTCGTCAGCGTGATACTCGCCTGAGTCTTGAAAGAGACTTAACAGTTCGCTGTTCTCAGTTACGCGGCGCTTGTCGGCTCCTTGCTTCACCCAGATATGACCAGCCAGGTCTTTGTAGGGCTTATTACGTCCTCTTTGTATGGTAGCCACCAGAACCATCTTTCCATCTACGTCCACAACGTCTGTCTGGATATAGATGGTTGGGCGTACCTGTTCGTTGGCGGTGTTGCCCAGTTCGCGGCTTGTCTGTTGGATGGCATCGTAGTCGAGGCCAAGAATCTCGCCAGTCTTGTCTTTCACACCAAACAAGAGTTCTCCACCTTCACAGTTGGCAAAGGCCACCATTTCGGCAGCAATCTCCTTCTGTGTGGTGAACTGCTGCTTAAACTGTACCCGGCTCGTCTCGCCACAGCGTATCTTTTTCTTCAACTCGTCTTTCGTCATACCTTAATTATATTATAGGTTTCATTTGCCTTTACACAACATTCTGAATTATAGCATGTTTAGAATTACCCTCAACTTGGGGGTGATTTTCTGAATCACTCGTTTGAGCGAATTTGCGCCACAAATTGTGGCGTTAAGTCTTTTTTAACCATTAACTTGCTCATGTCTATACTAATTTAGTGCAAAATTACTGCTTTTCTATTAAAACGGGTCAACAAGCCCGATATTTTTACGTTGGCGTTGTCACTTAATTGACTTGGATAAAGCGTCAAGAATCTTTTTTTGCTCTGTTGCACTTAGGCCTTTAAACTGTTCCAATAGCATTGCACTACTGCTCTTCCTACCGTTTTCATCGAGCAGGTAGGCATTGTATTCCAGCATCTTCTCCAGCGGATAGGTTCCAATATAGTTTGACGTGATGTCACCGCTACTGCTATGTCCCATGCTGTCACTAATATACTTATAAGGTACGCGACCAGAATTGTTCAGGTTCGTGGCAAAACTATGGCGTGCCCAGGTCGGTGTAGGCAACTGTTCCAAGCCAAGCAGTTTGGCAACAATCTCCATGTGCTTGCGGATGTACTTGTTGTAACGCTGGATGACCCATATCTCTTTATCGGGAGTAATGCCCTGGCTCATAATGGGAAATACACGTTGCCCCTGTTTGGGCTCGTTGGCATACTTGTCGAGAATCTTCTTGATTTCAGGCGTAATGGGGAAGATGACCTCGCTGGCATCCTCATTACGTTCCCTCGTCTTATGTCGGAGGAATCGCAACTGCTTACCATGAGTGGCAAAGTACCATCCGTCATATTCCAGACGCAACGTGTCAGCCAGATTCTGCCCGTCACCGAGGTACATGAAGAGAAACAGACCAAGATCACGAAAAAGAGCCTGTTTTGCCTTAGGAGGGTATAGTTCCCTGCCATTTTCATCCTTTGCCTCGTATTTCTCCCAGAAGTCATAGAGTTGACTCATCGTAGTCACGTCAAGAAATTCATGTTTGCGACTCGTTTTCTTGTTATATCCTGAGTCCTTGAACATGTCCTTAGTGCTGCCATTGATCAGATTCCTGCTGATGGCGATATTGACAATAGTACGGAACGTGCGCAACACGATACCGATGTAGGTAACGCTCAGCCCATCTTTCTTCATCAACGCTGTCCAACTTTGTATGAACGAACTGTCTATGTCGCTAAATTCAACATTCTCGCCATTGTCTTTGACAAACCTGTTTCTCACGTCTCTGCCTACTCTTGCCGTACCTGCTTTTCCGCTGTCAGTTTTCTCACGAAGGTATTCATCCCATATCTGGTAAATACTCGTTGTGTCATCCTTCTTCCCTTGATAACGGTCTTGAAGCCTCTTGATAGAGAAGTTGCCTTCGCTGATAAGCTGGTTAGTCAAGTCTTTTATTTTCTCCATCAACGCTTTCAGCTCATTCCGTTCTGCCAGTTGGATTCTTCGTCCTGTTTTCTCGTAATCGCAGAGTTGGATCCACTCTTCCATCGTATATTTCTCACCAAGTCTGAGAAAAGCCTTTTTGCCCTCATAGGCAATCCTAACAGCGACAGGTAAGGGCTGACTATAATCGCCAGCCTTGCGTATATCGAGAATCAATGAACCAAAAACACTTCCGTTTGAGGACGTGAATTTCGCCAAACATTTCTCGCCTCTACTACCCTTAGATGAGCTGTTTGAAGCAGAATTTTGGCTTTCTTTTGCCTTATTTTTCTCTAATTTCACAACGTTACTCCTTTAAAAGTCCTTATTTTATCGGGCTTACAGACTATAGTCGGTTGTCGTTTTGGGTGACCTTCAGGTGACCTTTTTGCCCGAAAACTGCTGCAAATTTACGAAATTCTTGGAAATAGTCAAACATGTTAAAGCGTTTATTTTCAGTGCTTTAACATTATTTGTAATTTCATGAAATACATGCAAAACCGACTCATAATCTGGAGGTCCCAGGTTCAAGCCCTGGCTGGTCCACACTGAAAATCAGCAACTTAGAAGAAATTTAAGTTGCTGATTTTTCATTTTGCGAAAACAATGCGAAAACAATCGGTTTGAGTTCGACGCCATTTTCTGCACGTTTTTGCAATCTTGTGCGACTGCGAAAACATATGAGATTGACAATAATGAATTTTTGTAATCTATCAATTATTGTCTTATAGAAATTTCTTGCCACAATTTCTTTCCATCTATTATATAACCGTAAAAAAAAGAAGAAAAACTATCACCATTCCAATAAACTGTTGTAATATGATAGAGCCCATCCACAATTTCGTAAATATAAGGCTCTTCACATGATAGTCCATCAGGGAAATTTGCTTTAACGAACTCTTCAAATTCCTTATTATCCAGTCGATGCAGAAAAGACAAATTCGATTGACTTCGTGATATGTTTTCCGTTAAACTGACTTTTTCTTTGTCCTTTTTAGCTTTTTCAATTTCCACTATTTTGTGCGTCGAATCGAAATCTAAAGGGTTCCCATATAAATCATAATACCGAATGTTGTTGTGTATACTATATTTATCACTAAAGTCTGATAAACAAATATATTTATTCATGAAGCACACACAACTAAAAATGCCATATCCCTCTTTTTTATGTATGAAGGAAGAAACATATTTGTCTTTAATATATGTTGTTATTCTCCAATTGTCATCTCCTACATGCTCTGTCTTATAAACCACCTCACCGGCCTTCGTATAGACACCTTTTTCCAACTCAATGATACTACCATCTTTATTAACGATAATAAAATTACTACATAGACTAAAACCATTTATCATTGGTGTCGCAGACTTGTATGAATAATTGTTAATTAACTTCATTTCGTCCAAATCATAGAGGACATAACGTCCGTTATCTAGCTTCAATACAGCTATACCTTCAGAAATAGACATTATGGCTTTAAAGCTATATGGTATCGTTGAAATAGACTCATCTAAAATATTATACAAAGTGGTCTCTTTTGCATCTTGAGCAACGAGGATTCCAAGATTTGAATTATGAGTTATACTATTAAACTTAAAAGGTAAAACAGTTTGATTATCTATTGTAATAACTCCAAATTTTCCATCTTTTTTCGCAACGAACACTAAGGGATCACGGAATGCATTCAAATATTCATATTCGAAGAAAACCTTGATTGCTTTTTGGGAATTAATAATGCCATACAAGCCATTACGACTTGCTATAATTAGCTCTGGCGATAAAACAATCAATTTATCAAACCACAATGGATTTTCCAAATCATTCTTAGTTTCAATAATAGTATAGGAAGCTCCCCCCTTGCCTTTTTTCTTAATCACAAGAGCAGTAGTGTTCTCGAATGAATAGTCTATATATGAAATGTCTGCCAAAGGAGTTTCTTGCATCAAGATTCTCTTGCTTTCGACATCATACAAATGATACTCTTTAGAGTACTTCGAAATCTTTTCGCCCGTGATTGGATCTATTTCTGTATGCCGCCTAATTATATACGGTATTAAGGATGGATTTTTTTTCATATTTATTTATTTGTCCAAATATCGTAGCAAAATTCGAGTTTATTCTCTTTATAATTCAGCTTATAAGCGAAATAATCTTTCTCATGCTTAATTATATTCACATTATGTTCAAGAACTTTTTTAAAGACTTTGAACGACTCTAAATTTCTGTCTATGTCAGAATGTTGAATGACGAAGACATATTTGTTCAACGGAAAGTCAATCAACACCCGTTTAATTTGTTGAGCCAATTCCTCTGTAAATTTGGGTGACACATTAGAAAAGAAGTAAGAGATGTTGATAATAATCAATGATGACAGCTCAGAGCAACCTTGCCAAAAGTCATGATTTAGTTCCTTTAAGGAGGATTTCATTTGGATGTTTAACCCACCATTATGAAGACCTTGCAATAACGCTATAGCTTTCTTTTTCATTGCCAAAGATATATCGATACCTGTGTAAACCATGGAAGGAGCCTCTTTCAAGAACAATTCAGAAAAAGCGATGCCGCATGTGGCAGGTCCACAACCTATATCAATCATGTGGACTCTTCCACTTACAGAGGATATCTGGGAGCTAATCCAATCTTTGTAACTCCTATATAGATTCATACTACTGCAATAGTGCTGCCGCATAATATAATAGCAATATATCAAGACTTGACGATCAGGTGACATAATATAATCATCGAACATCCGCAACTGGTTGGAAAAGTTAATGCGTCCATATCCGATTGCATTAAGATTAGTCCTCATGTCATTCCCAAATATTAGAGACGGCCAAATTGTTCTTTCGTCTTGTTTTATAGACGAAAGAACGTGTTCATCGAATACATTGTCAAATTCACAAGAGGTCGTAAATATTGCTTTACTCAAATCCAAGTCCTCTGTCTCATACTTTTGAACTTGAAAGTTGCCTTCAACGAAATCCTCTTTCTTTACGTCAAAATAGCCATGCTTACTTCGAGTAAACTCCAGTAATTTGTAATAGGTGAAGTTGTTGGCCAAGAGTTCCGGATTGCCAACCATAACCAGATGTTCACGAGCACGTGTCATAGCGACATTGAGTTTGCGGTCAACTATTGTACCATCAATATCCTCAAATACGTTGGACGTAAGGAAATTTAATTGATAATATTTCTGGATGGTAAAGCCATAGACTATGTAATCTCTTTGAGAACCCTGATACCGCTCCACTGTATCAATGGTAATATAATGAAGTTCTTTTATTCCATACTTGTCAATCGTGTTTCTTATAGCTGCTATTTGATTACGATAGGGGACTATTACTCCCACTGTCGTATTAACATCAAACCTTCCTTTTTCTATCTCATAGACTTTATAGACAATGGCAGCTATGATATCAGCCTCATTCTGATTCACTTTATCAGATGGAGAATTCTTTGGTGTTTCGGCCGCAACAAAAGCGATGCGACGTGTAGTTAATAAATCAGTAATGCCATTTAAGCCAATGCCAACAACTGGCAATTTTCTTTTTTGCCGTTCACCTTTTTCACCACCGACTTCCTCTAGAATATTGCTATAGAAGTTATAATTTGGAAAAATCGCAATGTCATGATGCATACGGCCTTGTTTCCTCAACAAGAAAGAGTATTCATTATCCTTGCGGTATTCCGGTCTATACTCTATGAGTAACCTCTCAAAAAGAGAAAGACGACAATCTGTCAAATGAATATCCTGCAAGAGAGGTTCCTGTACCTTTGACATTTCTGGTTTCTGCTGAACGACGGCAGGCAATTGCTTGTGGTCGCCTATCATCACTATTTTCTTGATAGCCGGGATACCATTATTATGGGCGCTCAAAATACCAATAAGATGCGGTTCAAGTATCTGGGATGCTTCATCGATAACCGCCAGACTAAATGACTTCATCTTCAAAAGTGAAAGATGAGAGTTTACAGCTGTTGTTGTACCAACAAAAATTCTTGTTGATATAAGCAATCTCCTCAACCCGTCAACATTGTTAATTGCGGCAACTTTTTCGCTTAGAAGGTGGTCCCGATAAGCTTCACTGCAACTTAAGTCCCCTCCAATACGGATAAAATCGCAAGTGCTTTCCTCCTCAAGTAATTTACTGCATATTTCATCAACGGCTCTATTAGTATATGACATGATGAGCACTGAAGATTCTTGTTCAAGCAATTCTTCTTTGACCGTATTCAGCATGCCGAAAGATGTCTTTCCCGTTCCGGGAGGGCCAATTATCAGGAAGATGTCCTTTGCCTGCTTCACTTTTAAGGCCATTTCGTTGAAATCACCATAATTACCCCGTAAGGAAATGCTCGTATCGACACGAGGCTTCCTTTGTAATAGTAGCAAATCACGACGGTCTTTGGGAGCAGATAAAAAAGCATGCATACCTCGATACAATGAACTATATGATGATTCCATGAAGTCGTGTTCAATAGCCCATAGGTTCTGCTGGTTCCTAAAAAATGCTCGTTTGTCCGACTGGGAAGCATTTAGCCTCAAAGTTAGAAGTTCTGACGTAATACTTTTTATCTTGCAACGGAATACCATCGCTTTACGTGCATCTGGTTCATGGTCTTGTTCATATGAATATAGTATAACGATATCTCCAACGCGGAAATTAGACATATCGTTTTCTGGAGTTTCTGAAAATTGGAGTATGACTTCATCTATTTCCCCTTCTGTTTCATTGTTTGGAAAGACAAGTCGAAGCTTATCGTAGATATTGCCCGCAAGCAACTTCTCTTCAAGGGAATCATGCCAGATTGAAGCGAAACCAGAATTTTCCTTAGTCTTATTGCCTAACTTTGACATCATATGCTCATTAGCAATAAATGTCATGAAACGGAAATAATAAGCTTTCTCCAAATCCGATGCTAGTTGTATCGGCTCTAACAATTCGGTCAATTGCGGACATATGAAATCGTTCCACAATCGGCCTTGAAGATGCTTCTTGTTAAGTTCTTCTGGAGTCAGATCTTCTAAAATACGATACCCATTGGGCTGAGCGTATAACATGTCTGTCCAAGCAATCCCATTACGGATTTTGAGAGCGCGGAAAATAAGGTCGGGCGCGAAACCTAATCCGTCTAGGCTTTCCTGGTATTTAGAATATAGTAGAAATGCCCTCAAATCACGTCCGTTGCGCTCAAACACGTCTCTAAAATTATATCTTATAAGAGCCATATAAAGCAACAGTTGGACATAGTGTTCCTCTTTATGTCTGGGTCTTATAAAATTATCGTAAGGGAATTCGCCTTTGCCTGATTTTTGCTCTATCAGAAATTTGAAATCATATTGCAAATAGTCCATACGTCCCTGAATACCAAGCATCTCAGAGAAGAATGAAGGCTCTACCAAGCCATCTTTCGAATCAAAATTCCGAAAGTTTTCGTTCCGCATTCCCTCACTCAATGCACGTTGGATGTTCTGCTTTTGCATTTGAGCATCATTATGAAACTGAGGACCAGGATTAGCCTCCAGCAAGCTGAGAGCATTGCTTTTAAAGAATTCCTTTACGCTTTGAGCATACGAATGTGTATTAGGGAGTTGATGAATTGCCTCATCCAATAGTTGGCCTGCCAGATTACCCAATACAATTGCCTCTGTAGTCTTTGCAGGCTCAATTTTCTTTACTAAATTCACAAAAGGAGATTCTGCATATGGTGCAAAGCATCTGGCAATAGTTGATATGTCAACGAGATAGTCTGGCTCAAAGATGATCAATTCGGGATATAGCACATCTTCTTCTTGACGCGGACGAATCAAATTCAGTTGAGCATCCTTATAAAGCAAGTCTCTCAGATACGCCCAGTCGCCTTCGTTATAGTAGCCTGTGTGCGTGTAGTTTACTTTCAATGTGTCTGTACCAGGCTCTTCCCCGTCAGCATAGATGTATTCCTCGTCCCACGAATAGACGATAACACGCAGACATTCGCCTTTTAGTTCACGCCATTGAATCTTTCTATCTGTCTTAGGAAAGACTCTCGATAGAGATTCTGGGATTTTGATTCCATAAATAAGAGCTATGAATTCACACAAATTCTTCAAATCATAGAGATAGTTTTGTTTAAACTCCTTTTCTGACAACTCATGACATTTACGAAGTCTAACGCGTGTATCATTGACAGTTCTTACTAATTGTCTTGAAGCCTGATACTCTTTCAAGAGATAGTCCGTCTTTGCAAAAGTCCCACTAAAGTTCAGTCTTGTCGCGCTAATCTTTTGATCAATACTTTTCTGAAACACCCGATTGTAGACACTATACAACTTGGAGTAATCGGGCAAAAGGGACAATCCCCTTTCCAGTTCGTCAAAAAAGTTTGTTGCAGCCTCTGGCTCATAAGCCTCATTAACAATGAGATGAGAATCAGAATTCTCATTTTCTTCAAATTCCTCGATATGAAGAAGTGCAGATACGGTTGGCATCCACTCCGACGCAAACACTTCATTGTTCAACCCAGAAAAGGCCTTGTCCAAATGATTATTATCACAAACTCTCAACCAAGACTTCACTGTGTCTGACAATTGAGTCGTATCAATCGTACTGTCTTGCAGGAAAATAATGACAGCACTTATATATTTGGGGTCAACACCCAATAGTTTCTGCAAACCTCTTATCACACGGCTCCTGTTCAATCTTATTTGCTCAAATGGAGTCTTCTTACCCGCACCACCTTCGATATACTTCCCGTCAGACAACCAAGCTCCATTCTCGCGAGCAATAATATTCCCGCCCCAATTCTTGAATTCGAGGATTCTGATTCCCCCACGGCAAATCAGCAATGCATCAAGTTCGACGCCTTCTATATTATAGTTGCCTATTATAATAGCATCGCTGAAGCTTTCAGTATCTCTTAGGAACTGACTTATAGCATCAAATTGCTCTTTTTCAGCCTTATGATTGAATTCCGATATCTTGTATATTTTTATCATGTCTATTTCCCTGTTATTGTATCAGCAAATGGATTCTGCTGATGTCGTTTCCAATTTTCGATTGCCAACTGCTTTGTCGTGTTGGCGTAACAATATTCACAAAGATGCGGACAGGTATTATATTCTCCAATGTCTTTGGAAGCCATACACTCACAAAATGGTCTCTGTCCCTGGTCTTTTCTATGCTTACTTATGAAATAATGATTATAAGGCAAGAGAATAGCTCCCTCTGGTAGCTCAGAGTCGCCAAACAATGTTGGAGGCGGAACTTCCTCTATCTTAACTTTCATAAAATCCATCAAATAATTATCATCCCATGCTAAACGGGCGATGAGGTCACCATCTATGCATCGATTATGCAATATATCATATTTCTTTATATCAATCTTCTCGCCACATGTTGCAAGTTGGAAATTCCAGCCCTGTTCTCGATTCATTTCGCAGAGTCTACGAGCAAATTCTTCCATTTTTTCCTCATTCCATTCATGATAGGGAATATGGTTTTTTTCCAGATTTGCCTTCACTTTGCGATAACTTAGTATATCAGCATAGCTGAAAACCAGTTTCTCTGTATAACCTTTCAACTGATTACCAAGGTTAAGGACCTTTTCCAGCAAGCCGTCAACCGAAATATCATCGGTTAAAATCATCGGGTCAAAACGCCAAATGACACTTCCTTTCCCTAGTTTATCCACCAATAGTTTAAACGTCTCTATACGTTCTGAAAGTGGACGTACATTTCGTTCAAGTCTTTCCTTTTCGTAGTCGTTGAGCGTGTATTGTATGTAGCAACCTATATGCCTTTCTTTGAGATAGTCAAGATATGGCAATAGCGGTCGTGGATTCTTAGACCAAAAAACGATGAAACGTGTGTTTTCGTATGAGACATACGATTTTACACCATTAAAAGGATTAGTCCATGCTGAATAGCCTTTCTGCAAGCGATCAAAGAACCAGTCCGCATAGAAAGCAGGAATATCAGTGCTTCTACTTGCTGAGACTATCTGTGGTGCCTGCATTGAGACTATAGTACCATCCTCAATCGGTCGTTCTATTTTAGCCCAAGTTGCCATATAAATACATTTTTCACTCAATTGAACTTCTTTTTTTGAAATACTCTTTTGCCAAGCCAATGGCATCTAAACGGAGGTTTTCATCTTCCTCCTTCAATGCGGCGTATACTCCATCAGCCAGCCAGAGTTTCATCAGTTCCTTCTCGTCAACCTTATAAAGCTCTGCTAACTTGGGAACTTGGTCGCGTCTTACACGTCGTGCTCCCAGTTCCATCTTACTATACATGGGCATGTCTGTCTCCAGCAACTCGGCCAACTGCCGTTGCTTTAATCCATGTTCCAATCTCATGGCCTTTATCTTCAGGCCAAACATACCATAAATTCTTTTATCCTTCATATCTTGTATAGTTGTTAATCTTCAATGAAACTCCAATATCCATTGCGTTTGCCATTTACTCTCTGGAGAATGTTTTTCTCCTGTAAAGCAATGGTGATTGATTTGACTGTACGCTCAGATTTTCCTATCTCTGTAGCTATCTCCTTTTGGGTGGCAGATGGTTTCTTTTGCACTATACGAAGTACTGCGACCTCTTCTAAAGTGCAATTTTTGCACTTTGGAGGCAGTTCGTCCCCTACTTTTGCACTTTTGCCTTCGTGATTTGCACTTTGGGATTGCTCATCCGCACCTACCTTTTTCCAATCAATGTGCATGATTCTATTCCTCAGATCGTACTCTTTACCTAACAACATGCTACGGAAGAATCGCTCCAGGTATTCAGTTGTCTCTGTGATGCCATTAGTCAGGTCTGTATAGTTGGCTCGTACCAACGCATTGCGGAAGTACCAGGAGTTTTCTGCAAAGACATCGTTAACCATATTGAAGCCCAATGTGCGCAGGTATTTTATCATAAATACTGCCGTTGTGCGCGTATTCCCCTCACAGAATGCGTGAACCTGCCATAGGTTAGCACAGAAACGAGTCAGGTGACGAATAGCATCATCTATATTCAAATTGGCATAGTTGAACTCACGTTCCTGCCCCATGTCATAATCCAAAGTTTCACTGATGGTATCTGCACTGGCATAATATACCGTCTTGCCGCCAAGCACCCATTCATTTTTCGTTATATTGTAATCACGGATGCGTCCAGCCAACTTGTAGATGCCATCAAACAATCTACGGTGTATTGAAATCAACTGTGCAGGAGTAAAAGAGAACGTCTTCTCTTCTATCAGTTCCGTAATACGTGCTGCCACTTTATCTGCTTCTTCCGTACGGTCGTTTTCTAATGCTTTGCGTCCAGATTCCGATTTATAGTAGGAGTCTATCAGTTGTTTTGCTTCATCAATACTGATATCTCCCTCTATATGCCGTTTGGCAGTATCAAGAAGGTATTCAGATGTTTGGAGCCTGTCGACCTGTTGCAGACCAATAGCCACCTTCCACGCTTCGCTACGTTCGCGCTGCTGTGGCTCGCCTTGGCGAATGTACTCATCCAAACCTTGGAAAATATATTTCTTTTCGTCGCTCATATTATTTTATGGGTTTTATTCTTTTGCAATACTAGTATAGCGAATTATACTCAGCTTCATCACTCATTTTTTCGATTAGGAAATCAACCCAAGCTTGAGTATATCCATAGTTTTTATTCATGGAATCATAAACACAATACTTTGATTCTGTTAATTCTGGATGTTGGCTTTTGCTATCTGGACGAACCTTATACTTTTTCCAACACAAGGTATGAGTGGTAGAATTAAATTTGTCAACTGTTTTCTTCCCTTTTTGTATCGTCTTATTGCCCAAAGCAGCTTGTACAAGTTCGACCACAGCTCCTGGTTTCATTTTGTCATCATTTGCAACTGGTATATGCTTCTCTTTAATCATAGCAGCGATTCTTTCCACTTTTTTCTTTTCTTCATCGTTCATTTTGTCATAGGCAAAGAACTGTATAGGTAATGCATCTTTTGACTTATGGTTTGCAACTTGGATTAAAAATGCCTTAAACGCATATTCACCAGAATTCAGGATTTCAGTACTTATTGAGGAACGATATTGATTAATGAAAGATAAGACACAATCATAGTCCTTATTTGACTTAGTTGCGCTTCTAAGTGTTTCTGTCGATGGGAACAATTGCAAAGCAAAAGAAAGAGACTCTCGCAAACAATATTTTACACCAAATTCTTTTTCTACGACCTTATCAAAATTCAATAATAAAGACTCGCATTCAGCAAAAATGTTCGAATCCAATTCGGGAAGGAACTTATGCTCAATCTTATTTCTAAGAGGAATAAAAAACTCAAGATTTTTCCTTATAGGATTATTGTTGATACTAAAATAATTGGCTACACATGTTTTAAGATCCCAATATTGAATTTCTCCATTCACTTTTTTAAATCTGCCATTTTCCTCTTTATAAATAGGCTTAACCTTGCGTCTATAGAAAATTGAATGAAACAATGCCGTCCATGCAATGCACATTAATACGATATAGCCACCAGACTTAAACTTAACGGCAGGTTTATTGTACGTTTCCACCGCCAGCAAAGCAGAATCTAAAGCTTTGTTGAGACTTGTTTTTACTTGTAGTGGTAATCCTTTCATAATACTATAATTTTCTAATCCTTACCATTGGTATAGAGTTTTTTCATTACTTTTTTAGTACTTCTATACCCATAATCCTTGGGTCATATCCACTTAGACCTTCCGGAACTTTGTTGATCTTTGATTGGCTCAAAGTGTATTCAACCTCAACAGGTTCCACATTAAAAGTTAAGTGGAAGTCTGGCTCAATGTTATCTCGCTCCTTCCTGTCAGGATACCTTTCCTTCAACGGTTCTGCATATCGACGTTGCAGATAACCATCGGGCGCGTCAATACTGATACAGGCATCACCCTGTACCCTATATACCTTGTGGGCTTGCTTGTTGGAGTACACAATATAGCCAGCACTGGTGAAGTCCTTGATAGCTTGTGGTGTTCTTGGTGCCACAAACATGGCTGAACCATATCCTTTGCCAAGTTTTGACAGATCAGAATCACTTATATTCACGACGACAAGAGCCTTGTTTGTGTTTCGATGAGACGCAAGAGCAAAGTCATTAATCTGCCGTCCTGTCAAAAACACAGGGGAACCTTGCCATGCGTCACAAAGCCATTCCTCCGAAACCTCTTCGCCTTTAGTTTTTCTAAAAGCAATCTCATTATAGAGGCCGATATTTAGCATCGCATTCACATTGGCCTGCTCAAAGTAAGTCTCCTCTAAAATAGAATAAACGATATAAGGACCATTAGGATTTTCATAGCCATTATTTGCCATCCATTCGGTAGAACGTGTTTTCCAACTTTCGATTCTGTAGATATGATAATTGCGTTTCTCCTTGTCATTTATTTCATATAAAATCAAATATCTGGCAGAGACAACATTTTCATCAATCACACCATTCCTGTATCCATGACGATTGACAGATGCACGAATGTTGTACATCATACGCTCCTTTATCCAGTCTAATTGGTTCTTATCACCACTGCGATAACCTCCGACCAAGAAAATCTCATCCTTGAAGTCTTCAAATCGGAACACATGGGATTCCCCTCCCTGCCCTTTTGTAGGAGCGAATGTCAGATCAGCAAACTTATTGATAACAGCTCGTGGATCAGTCCCTAATATATAGTGACGTATATTGAAATCCTTGCTTAGATCGGACAACAATTTCATGTTGTCATCATAGTATTCTGGTACTGATTCCAACGATAGATATAGGAATTCTTCCTCTTTGTAGGGACGGAAAGCCTTACCAAGTAATTTGCGGAAATACTTTTGTTCGATGAGTCGGTTCATCTTGTCAAGGTCCGAGACGTCTTCTTCATCGTCGGAAGCCTTTACCGCAATCGGTTTCAACTGGAGCGAGAAGAACCCGTATTTTCCTTGAATATCATCTATAATCTTGTCACGGAACAATTTCCTTGCCTTCAACTTGAACGTTTCTTGTGCTGCTGCATCTTCGCTACCATAGACAGACAATACATACAAGAAATTGATGTCATAGTTTTGGAGCAAGAGGGTATCACGGTCAAAGAGCCGGTTCTCAAAGTGGATAATCCGCTTCATTTTTCCTTCCGGCTTTAAATCATCACCATCATAATCCATATTTTCTGGCACATGGGCGCGAATAAAGAAGTTTGGTGTGATGTTGTAACCCTCTGTATCTTCATCCCTGTATATCAGGTAATCATCGCCTGGCTTATATTTCTTGTTGCCGTTGGCATCCTTTTGGTTAAACAAGTCGAGATTAGCCTGAATAACATTGCGAGCGTAGGTATATTGTTTATAGACAGAATACTCTCTTGGGTCGTTCTTTTGTTTGTAATACTTGGAATCGCCAATATAGAATATCTCGTCCTCTTTATGCATCAATCCGTCCCATGCATAGATGTGATCAACACGCTTACCATCTGTCTGTTCCTTTAGTTTCATCTTGTCCACACGCTTGTCCTTTTCAGTCAGCAGGTGGTCTATCATTTCTTCGAAAACAATATTGAAGTCCTTAGCCAGCAGATGGTCGGAGTAGTTGGCGTTGTTGTGAATCTGGCTTTGCTGTCTGAAGAAGTCGTAGCAGAGCTGCCACATCTGTACCTGTTTGTCCACAAAGTACTTATGCCGAATCTGGATCAGGCGCATCTCACCATAACCATCCAGATAGTTCTCAAAGGCATCTTCTGTAATAAGCGGGAAGTTATAATTCATCTTAACAGGGAAACCGTACTTGACCTGCATGTGATGAAGAATAGAGAAGAATATAATGAACAATTCTTCTTCCAAGTTTACTTTCCGCTTGCGGTTCACTACGTCGATATAAACTGGAGTATCATCTTGAATGACAGCTTGTCCACGGCTGATGGTCTTCGTCCAATTGATCTTGTTGAAGCCAGAATGGATGTTCTTCAGAACAAATGTGAAATAGTTCTGGTTCTCATCGTTGAAACGTTGTAGTGAAATCAATATGTCAAGGAACGTATTATAGACATACTGCCCAGACATCGTATCGGAAGGTATATCCCG
>Ga0256407_10007604_pt1 | contig 16229 bp, 9 predicted proteins | sample RumenRJG_04DNA_FD_193489 | JGI IMG/M metagenome (GOLD analysis project Ga0256407, IMG submission 193489) | Bovine rumen microbial communities from Lethbridge, Alberta, Canada - RJG_04 | ecosystem: Host-associated > Mammals > Digestive system > Stomach > Rumen | place: Canada: Alberta | collected...
ATATATAGACTATTATAACAATAAAAGAATCAAATCCAGGTTAAAAGGAAAGAGCCCGGTGCAATACCGAACTCTTTACTTTAACTGAATAATGTTTAACCTGTCCAACTTTTTGGGGTCACTTCAGCTCGCAGTTTATAGTTTAGAGTTTAGGGTTTAGAGAGGCATCCGCAGTGATATGCTCGCTTCGCTCGCAGTTTAGAGTTTAGGGTTTAGAGAGACGTCCGCGCTCTGTGGAGGGTGGATGTCTGTTTTTTTAATACGGTTAATTCGCCCCACAAGGAGAATTGTGCGGTTTTGCTTGAGGCCGTGCGGACTGTGTTAAAGAATTGTTAAAACGGCGTTTTGTTGTTGCAAAACGCCGTTCTCGTGTGTCTAAATAGCAAACGAGAATCTAAAACTGAAGCCTGAAAGCACAGCCATTTAATACAATTAGTGATGTTTAATGAAGTGACACTGGAACCTCAGGAGGGTTCCAGTGCTCATTTTTAATGGCTACTGAAAAATGCCTTGATTTTCTGAATAATAACCACTGGGTCATCCTCGTCATGGCTCAATCTTTCCATGGGACACCAGCCGTCACCTGCACGGTTGATGATGTGGTCAACGAGTTGGCCGTACTGGACTTCAATACCATGCCTTTGCAACAGGGCCAAAGCGGGCTCGCTCATGACGTCGGTATAAACCCGGCTTACACCGCCCACTGCCATACAGGCTGCTGCCGCCTTGCCCACGGCCTTGTCGGCGACGAGGGCACCTTGCAGCACCTGTGGCTGTTCGGTCACCAGTGCCAGCAGGTCTTTCACGCCGCGCTGGGTGAAACGGTGTAGATTCCCGTCTGCGCTTTTAATGACCAGGGTAAGTCCTTCGTTATGTAGGATGTCGATTAACTCTTTCATGCGGCAAAAATAGTTAAAATGAAGAAAAAATACTAATTTTGTAGCGGCAAAAAACATATAATTAAAACTACAGCAATGAAGATTGGAATTATCGTAGCCATGCGCAAGGAGTTGGATCTGCTCCTGCCCCTGTTGCAAGATAGCGAGGAAAGCCGCATGAGCGGTTTTGAGTTCCACCGGGGTAAGATGGGCAAGCATGACGTCATGGTCATGCAGTGTGGCATCGGCAAGGTCAATGCCGCTATGGGTACACTCATGTTGGTCAACAATTTCACGCCTAATTTTGTCATCAACAGCGGTGTCGCTGGCGGTGCCGACACGTCGGTCAAGGTGATGGACGTGGTGGCAGGCGCACGTGTTGTATACCATGACGTGTGGTGTGGCCCCGAGAGTGAACCGGGTCAGGTCCAGGGATTGCCCTTATATTTCGAGGGGGCCAAACGCCTGCTTGACCTTGTGCCCGAGCGGGACGATATCCACAAGGGACTGATCTGCTCCGGAGACCAATTTATCGACACGATCGACGCCGTGAACCGCATCAAGGGCAACTTCCCCGAAGCCCTGGCTGTGGATATGGAGTCTGGTGCCATTGCCCAGGTTTGCCATCTGAGCAAAGTTCCGTTCCTTGCCCTGCGTGTCATCAGTGACTCGCCGGGTGCCAGCCACGACAACACCAAGCAATACCTTGACTTCTGGAATGACGCTCCCCGTGAGTCGTTCGCCTTGCTCAAGGATATGATTAAAAGGCTTTAGCATCATTTTTTAACCAGATAATTCAGTTTAATCAGTTGTTGAAAAGATATGGAAAAGATCGCGAGTTTCAAGATTGACCACACAAGGTTGTTGCGGGGCATCTACGTGTCGCGCAAGGATTACATGCAGGGTGGTGACGTGGTGACCACATTCGACATCCGCATGAAACTGCCCAACCGCGAGCCGGCGGTAAGCCAGAGCGCCCTGCACACCATCGAGCACCTGGCAGCCACCTATTTGCGCAACCATCAGCAGTGGGGTGACAAGGTGGTTTATTGGGGTCCAATGGGCTGCTGCACAGGTAACTACCTGCTGCTCAAGGGTGACCTTGAGAGCCGTGACATCGTGCCGCTGATGCAGGAAATGTTCAAGTGGATGGCCGACTTTGACGGCGAGATTCCCGGAGCCAATGCCCATGACTGCGGCAACTATACGCTCAATAACCTGCCCATGGCCAAGTGGGAGTCACGTAAATTCTACATTGAGGTTCTCCAGGACATCAAGGAAGAAAACCTGGTCTATCCGGCAGAGTAATCCTTCAAGTTAAGCCGCCAAGGATCTGCGGTATATGATGCTAATTACGCTAATCATACGGATTGTGTGAATTCAATTCCGTACAATTAGCGTAATTAGCATTGATATTATATAGGGCTAAGTGCCTATATGTCATTGCCTATGCAATCTCGCCGCCGGTGTAGAGTTGATAATACTTGCCGCGCAGGGCGAGCAATTCGTCGTGGTTGCCCCGCTCGATAATGCGTCCCTTTTCGAGCACGATGATGCAGTCACTGTTGCGCACCGTTGACAGTCGGTGGGCAATGACAAATGTCGTCCTGCCCTGCATCAGTGAGTCCATACCGCGTTGCACGAGTTTCTCGGTGCGCGTGTCGATGCTGCTGGTTGCCTCGTCGAGGATGAGCACTGGCGGATCGGCAACGGCAGCGCGGGCGATGGCCAACAATTGGCGCTCACCTTGGCTCAGATTGCCGCCATCAGCATTGAGGACGGTTTGGTAGCCATTGCTCAGACGGCGGATGAAGCCGTCGGCATTGACCAGTTTGGCGGCCTCGATGCAGTCCTGGTCAGTAGCATCCAGGCGCCCATAACGGATGTTGTCCATCACCGTTCCCGTGAACAGATGGGTCTCTTGCAGCACCATGCCAAGGCTGTGGCGCAGGTCACGCTTGCCTATCTCGTTGATGCTGATGCCGTCATAGGTGATCTTGCCGTCCTGGATATCATAGAAGCGGTTGATGAGGTTGGTGATGGTAGTCTTGCCTGCACCCGTCCCGCCGACGAAAGCAATCTTCATGTCGGGCATCGCATCAATGTCGATGTCAAAGAGTACCTGTTTCTCCTCGTTATATCCAAAGTCTACCTGGTTCAGTTTGACACCGCCGTTCACCTTGCGGTAGACATAACTGCCGTCGGTCTGCGGAATCTTCCATGCCCATACACCTGTGCGGCGATTGGTGGGGTAGAGTTTGCCGTCGCCACCGTGCCCGGCATTGACGAGCGTGATTTTGCCGTAGTCGGTCTCGGGCTTCTCATCATTGATCTTAAAGATGCGGTCGGCGCCTACCGAGGCGTTGAGCACGCTGTTGATTTGCTGGCTGATGCTGGCAATAGGACGGGCAAAACTCTTGTTCAACGTCAGGAAGGCCACCAGCGTACCCAGCGTCATCCCGCTGTGTCCGTTAAGAATCAGAGCGGCGCCGAGCACACCCATGAGCACGTAACTCAAGTGTCCCAGGTTGCCGTTGACAGGCATCACGATGTTGCTGATGCGGTTGGCATCGTAGGTGTTGCTACGCAACTCCTCGTTGATGACCTCGAACTGTTCGATGGCTTTGTCCTCGTGGCAGAATACCTTAACGACCTTTTGGCCGGTCATCATCTCCTCGATAAAGCCGTTCACCTCGGCAAGTTTCTGCTGCTGAACGCGGAAATGCTTGCGGGAACGCTTGCCCAGGTAGGCGGTGGACCAGGCCATGATGAGCGCCATGACAATCGACAAGATGGTCATCGGCACACTCATGACAATCATGCTGGCAAAGGTGATGGTCAGCGTGATAAGGGAGTTGAAAGCCTGGGGCAGGCTGTTGCTGATCATCTGCCGCAGCGTGTCGACGTCGTTGGTGTAGATAGACATCACGTTGCCGTGGGCATGGGTGTCGAAATACTTGATGGGTAAGGATTCCATGTGGTTGAACGTGCCCGTGCGCAACTTGAGCATCGTTCCTTGACTGACGTTGATCATCAGGCGGCTGTGCAGATAGGAGCACAGGGCGCCGAAAATCAGCACGATGCCCAGTTTGATGAGCGTCTGGGCCAACGGTCCGTAGTCGGGGTGCAACTGGCCCATCAGCGGCTTGATGTAGTCGTCGATGAGGGTGCGGGTGAATAGGGTAGAGGCTAGGGTAGTGCACGCTGTCACGATGATGCATGCCGCCACACCTACAAACGAGAACTTGTAATTCTTCATTACAAAGGTGAACAGCCTCAACAGGGTGCTGCGCTTGTTCACGCCGCTGGTGTCTACTACGACATTGCGGTTGTGGGGTCCTCCGGGCATTCTCATGGTTGGGCCTCCTTTCTGTTGAAATGGGGTTTGTCAAAGTCTCCTCCGCTCTCCTCCTGAATGGCGCAAATCTCCTTATAGATAGCGCAGGATTTCAGCAGATTGTCATGGCTGTCAAATCCGGCTATCTTGCCGTTGTCGAGCACGAGTATGCGGTCGCAGTCCTTGATACTGCTGATGCGTTGGGCGATGATGATCTTTGTCATGTCGGGCCGGTGGTCGCGCAGGGCGGCTCGAATCTGAGCGTCGGTGGCGTTGTCACAGGCGCTGGTGCTGTCGTCCAGCACCATGACCTTGGGATTCTTGAGCAGGGCTCGCGCTATGCACAGGCGCTGTTTCTGACCTCCCGACACGTTGGTGCCGCCTTGTTCAATGCGCGTGTCATAGCCGTCGGGCATCTCGGTGATAAACTCGTCGGCACAGGCCACGCGGCAGGCTTCGCGGCACTGCTCGAGGGTGGCATTCTCGTCGCCCCAGCGCAGGTTGTCGAGGATGGTGCCCGTGAACAGTACGTTTTTCTGTAGCACTACAGATACATTGTCGCGCAGGGTCTTCAAGTCATAAGTCGTGACGTCTTTGCCACCAATCATGACGCTACCTTTGGACGTGTCATATAACCGGCTCAACAGATTGATCAACGAGGACTTGCCGCTACCGGTGCCGCCAATCATGCCGATGGACTCGCCGCTGTTGATGTGGAGGTCAATGTTGCTGAGGGCATACTCGCCGCTACCTCCCTTGTAGGCGAAGTAGACCTTGTTGAAGTCGATGCGTCCGTCGGGTACCTCAGTGTCGGCATCTTCGGGGTTCACGATGTCAGGGATTTCGTCGATGACCTGGGCCACGCGCTGTCCACTGGCAAGACTCTGTGTGATGGTGACAAAAATCATGCTGAGCATCATCAGCGACGATAGGATGGTCATCACATAGGTGAACAGGGAGGTCAACTGGCCAGTGGTGAGATTACCGGCAACGACAAATTGTGCACCGAACCACGAGATGGCGATGATGCAGCCATAGACCACCATATTCATTACGGGGCCGTTGAGAGCCATCAGACTCTCGGCCTTGACGTTGAGGTCGTACAGTCGCTTGGCAGCCTTCCAGAACTTGCTCTTCTCGTAATCCTCGCGCACAAACGCCTTGACAACTCGAATTCCCGTGACATTCTCCTGAACCACACTGTTGAGCACGTCATATTGTTTGAACACCAGAGCAAACATCTTGGACACCTTGCTGATGATCACGGCAATGATGATGCCGAGCACGATGCTGGCGATAATGAAAATCACGCTCAGATGTGGACTGATGATAAAACACATCACGATGCTGGAAATCAGGTTGAACGGGGCGCGTACCGAGGTGCGGATGATCTGCTGATAGGCGTTCTGCAGATTAGTCACGTCTGTTGTCATGCGTGTCACCAGTCCCGAGGTGCTGTATTTGTCAATGTCGCTGAAGGCAAACCGCTGGATGTTCTTGTACATCGCATCTCGCAGGTTGCAGGCAAAACCGGACGAGGCGAAAGAAGCATATTTTCCAGCGAGAATCGCAGCAAACATGCTCAGGAAAGCCATCACGAGCATGATGATACCATACTTATAGACGCTGGGCATGTACCCTTTTTCGATACCCTGGTCGATGAGCATGGCTGTCACGTAGGGTATCAGCACGTCAAGCACCACCTCCAGCATAATAAAAACGGGTGTCAGCAGTGACGCCGTTTTGTATTGTTTGACTTGTTTGAGGAGGGTCTTTAACATATACCTTTGAATATTTGATGTTTAATATCAACAAAATTACAACAAAATCACCACAATCAAATCATGCTACTGATAAAAGTTATCAACAAAACCATGGAAAAATCAATCCGATGAAACGAAGAATATGCCAAAGAAGGATAATTGAACTATCACTTTATAAGAAATTAAATAATAAATTGATTATCAGTTTGATATATAACAAAAATAAATCAAATTTGTACTATGATATGAGGTCAGTGGGTGTTTGCCGATGTAAAGATGCTTACAGATTCGTTTTGACTTATAAAATTTATTTAAAGATACAATTTAATATAAATAATCTAAAATACTGAATAAGAGTAATTAACAAATGAAAATTGAAATGTAAGTACTATTAATTTTGCATAATTATAGGGGTTTTCTTAAAACATCACAGTGAGGCTTTCCAGGATGGATAATCAATTTAAATATTTACTTGATAATGATAAGTGCAATCCAATAATTAATAGAAGAATAGCAAATAAATTAGTGTTGAAATTAAATAATGTGGGACCACAGGACCATAGCATGCAGAGTGAGATCGACTGAGCGCATGTGTAGAATAGAATTCAAGGCTGGGAGTTTTTCTTTGGATTATTCGGTGACGTATTGTGAATCGTGTCTCGACGACGTGTCTAAGGCGGATTGCAGAATTTTTTGGCTCAGTTAACTCGATGAGAATTGAATATTCTGAACAGTTTTTGAAAATAGGTCGATGGAGCAGTGGCAAAATCGTCTTAAAACAACTCTAAATTTGCTTTTATTTCATCCGTTAGAAGGCTGATGACATTATTATATATTATCGGGGCTTTTCTTGGCTATTTTGATAAATATTGATATTATGTAAAATAGACTATCGCAAATTTACTGTGGATTTAATACGGGATATCCCCCATCAATCAAGAGAGGTAAAAAAGAGGTAATGAGATGAAATCGATTAAATGAGATAAATTCTACAATCGCTAGATGAGTTTTCTGTACATCATGAGCATGAGAATGAGAATCTCATTTTTTCTTTCTTGTAGTTTTTGATTTGTAGAGTGCCTTGCGCAGTCGCTCTGCAATTTCGTGTTCTTCTTCGGCCAGGTCGTCAAAACCAATCTTCTCGTAGATGGTTTCCAGCCGTTCGTGAGGCTCCGGGCGTTTTTTGTCGGCTTTGGCAGCCTTCTTATAAGCCTTGATAGCCTCGGGCACATCTTTGAACATCTCCATCAATTCGGCCATGGTGAAAAGTGCCAGATAGTTATTCTTCTCTATCGCTAGTGCGTTGTTCAGTTCCTGCTCTGCTCCATCGAGTTGGTCGAGTGTCATCAACAGCCGTGCTTTGCCGATCATGGCTTCGATGCAGTCAGGCATAATGCGTAGGGCTTTGTTGTAATTGGCTAACGCTGAACGAATTGCGATATCATCTAAGCGCTTGCCATAAGGTGTATTACTTTCACCCACTACCCCACTCTGGTCGATGTCCAGTGCCTGGTCTCCCATCGAAGCATACTCCAGCGCGAGTTCCCGAAGCATTTTCTTCTGACTCTCAATCACTTGCTGCAACTGCTCAATTTGTCTTGCTTGAGTTTTGAAGACGTTCAATTTTCTGGTTATCAGACGCTTGATGGCAGGATTCTGAATATTGTCTTTAATTTTCATCGCCTCGGTGAAGCAGTTGACGCACTCCTCGAAGTCCTTGAGGTCGAACGCATGTGCAGCACGCCTGTATAGTTGGTTGGCGCGCTCCTGCTCCATCGCTTCGTTGAGAATCTGCTTGTTATTGAACTGCCGGCTGAATTCCACCACAGCAGGATGAACGATGATGTCCCTCTCGTTCAAGGGTTTAAGCAAGGTGATACCTTCGATAGACGTGCATCGCGACAGTGCTACATAGGTCTGCCCACCGGTGAAGGCTCCTCCCACGAAATCAATTACTACATGGTTGAAAGTCAGGCCTTGGCTCTTATGGACGGTGAGTGCCCACGCCGGTTTGATGGGAATTTGCATGAAGGTGCCGAGTACTTTCTCCTCGACTTTCTTTTCCTTCTCATTATAGGTATACTGCATGTTTTCCCAAACCTCGGGCAAGACTTCGAGTTCCTCCCCGTTCTCAAGTGTCACGTAAACCTGATCGTCATGCAGCAGGGTCACCTTTCCGATTGAGCCGTTGAACCAGCGTTGCTCTTTATCGTTACGGATAAAGATGACTTGTGCTCCCACTTTCAGCACGAGCCGTTCGGCTGTGGGCAGGCTGTTCTCGGGGAAATCGCCGTCGATTTTGCCGTAAAAGATGTATTCCGGTGTTTTTAAGGCCAGCATATGCTCGTCATTGATGGCATCAACGGTGTCGCGTCTTGTGGCCAAGGTGATGGCAAATTCGTCGCTGATTTCTTGATAGTCAGGGTTATATCGCCTGTTCAAGTGGGCGATGTCAGTACTGTTGGCTCGGTTGATGCGCACGCGGTCCAGCAACGAGATGAAGTCGTTGTCGCTCTGGCGATATATCTTGCGCAGTTCTACCGCTACCAGGTTAATCATGCTGAAGGCCCTCGCGTTGAAGAAAAAGAAATTCTTGTAATAGCGCCTGAGAATATCGCGCATGTCATGCGTCACGACAGGCTCCAACTGGAAGATGTCTCCCACAAGCAGCAACTGCTTGCCACCAAAGGGCTCGCGCATATTACCTGAGAAAACCCTCAGTACGCGGTCCACAAAGTCGATGATGTCGGCCCTAACCATCGAAATCTCGTCGATGATGATGAGGTCCAGTTCGCGTATGAGTTTGATTTTCTCCTTGGTGTAACGCAGCATTTTGCGCAGCCGCGTAGTGCTTGAAATGTCTGGGTCGTCAGGTAGCAGCGGCTTGAAAGGAATCTTGAAGAACGAGTGCAACGTCTGCCCGCCCACGTTGACCGCGGCGATGCCTGTGGGTGCCAGTACCACATATTTTTTCTTGGTATTGGCACAAATGTACTTGAGGAACGTGCTTTTGCCGGTTCCCGCTTTTCCTGTCAAGAAGACGGAGCGGCTGGTCTTGCGGATAACGCTCCACGCATCCTGAAACTCAGGATTGTCAAGGTCAATATGTTGTAAGTCGCCGTCCACGGCCGACAGGTTAGTCGAGTTTGAGCACCGCGAGGAAGGCTTTCTGCGGAACCTGAACGGTACCGATCTGTTTCATGCGTTTCTTACCGGCCTTTTGTTTCTCGAGCAGTTTGCGCTTACGGCTCACGTCACCGCCATAGCATTTGGCAGTCACATCTTTACGTACCTGCTTGACGGTCTCGCGGGCCACGATTTTGGCACCAATGGCCGCCTGGATGGCAATATCATACTGCTGGCGCGGAATCAGTTCCTTGAGTTTCTCGCACATGCGTCGTCCAAGCGACACGGCGTTGTCGACATGAGTCAACGTGCTCAGCGCGTCCACGGGTTGGCCGTTCAATAGGATGTCCAACTTGATCAGTTTGGACTCGCGATAGCCGTTGATGTAGTAGTCAAATGAGGCATAACCCTTGCTGATGCTCTTGAGTTTGTCGTAAAAATCAATCACGATCTCGCCCAGGGGAATGTCAAAAGTCAGTTCCAACCTGTTGCCCGAGATATACTCCTGCTTGGCAAGTTCACCGCGCTTTGACAGGCACAGGGTGATGATGGGACCCATATACTCGCTCTGGGTAATGATAGATGCGCGGATATAGGGTTCCTCGATGTGCTCGATGATGGCGATATCGGGCAGACCGGCGGGATTGTGCACCTCGGTCATCGCACCTTTCTTGTCATATACCTTATAGGAAACGTTGGGTACCGTGGTGATGACCTCCATGTTGAACTCGCGGCTCAGGCGCTCCTGCACAATCTCCATGTGGAGCAGGCCCAGGAAGCCGCAGCGGAAACCGAAGCCCAGAGCCACCGACGACTCGGGGGTAAAGGTCAGTGCTGCATCGTTGAGTTGTAGTTTCTCGAGCGAGGCACGCAGGTTCTCGAAATCTTCGGGGTCGATGGGATAGACGCCGGCAAACACCATAGGTTTCACCTCCTGGAATCCCTCGATGGCCTTTTCGCACGGCCGCTGCACGTGGGTGATGGTGTCGCCTACCCTCACCTCGGTCGAATTCTTGATGCCCGAGATGATGTAGCCCACATTGCCTGTTGAGAGTCGGTCACAAGGCTGCTGGCGCAACTTGAGCACGCCCAATTCGTCGACATTATACTCCTTCTCGGTATTAACGAATTTCACAAAGTCACCCTTTGCAATCGAGCCGTTCAAGATCTTGAAATAGACAATAATGCCACGGAACGAATTGAACACCGAGTCAAAAATCAAGGCCTGCAGCGGTGCATCCGGGTCACCCTCGGGAGCAGTAATGCGGTCCACGATAGCATCAAGGATAGCGGGCACACCTTCTCCCGTGCGGGCGCTGCAGCGGATGATGTCGCCTGGGTCGCAACCCAGCAACTCCACAATCTCGTCCTCTACCTCGTCGGGGTGTGCGCTGTCCATGTCAATCTTGTTGATAACGGGAATGATTTCCAAGCCGTTGTCAATCGCCATGTACAGGTTGGAGATGGTCTGTGCCTGCACGCCCTGGGTGGCGTCGACCACCAGCAGCGCGCCCTCACAGGCTGCTATCGAACGTGACACTTCGTAGGAGAAGTCCACATGTCCCGGGGTGTCAATCAGGTTGAGCGTGTATTTCTCGCCGTCCTTCATATAGTCCATCTGGATTGCGTGGCTCTTGATGGTGATGCCGCGTTCGCGCTCCAGGTCCATGTCGTCAAGAACCTGGGCTTGCATATCCTTGCCGGCAACCGTGTTGGTGTACTCGAGCAACCGGTCGGCCAGCGTACTCTTGCCGTGGTCGATGTGCGCCACGATGCAGAAGTTGCGTATTGTCTTCATTAAAGTATGTTGTTCGGTTTTTATTCTGGAGTGCAAAGATAGTGATTTTTTTGCTAAAAAGCGTGATGGTCTCGTTAATTCGTTGCGTCGCAACGGCAATTAGTGCCACGGGAGCATATCTTTTGCTCAGTTCACTTGGCGGCAAGACCATTTTTTCATATTTTTGTCAAAATTTTATTGTACGTGAAATGCCAATGAAAAAGGTTTTACTGATATTGTCCCTGGTGATGGCCATCAATGGCTGGTGCCAAGCAGCGACTGTCGAAGAATTGAGGAATCCTGACTTGACGGGGCTACAAGCCAATGAGCAAGAGAAGGAAGCACTGCGCTTCCTGTATGCCTACATGCCGCTGGCCGATGTGACCGACTACACGGTCGAGTTCCATCTGGAGAACGTGCGTGCCACTTTTGAGGCCCGCGAGCAGATGCCCTGGGGAAAAGCAGTTCCTGACCTGCTGTTCAACCACTTCGTGCTGCCATTGCGTGTCAACAACGAGGCGCTGGACATGTCGCGGCCCGTGTTTTTCAAGGAATTGAAAGAGCGTGTGGCAGGCATGAGTATGGAGGAAGCCATCCTCGAAGTCAACCATTGGTGCCACGAGCATGTCACCTATCAGCCCAGTGATGCCCGCACCCTGTCGCCGCTGGCCTGCATGAACACCGCCATCGGCCGCTGTGGCGAGGAGTCTACGTTCACCGTTGCCGCCCTGCGTTCCATCGGCATTCCCGCCCGCCAGGTCTATACGCCCCGTTGGGCCCATACCGACGATAACCACGCCTGGGTAGAGGCCTGGGCCAACGGCAAATGGCATTTTATGGGTGCCTGCGAACCCGAGGCCGTGCTCGACTTGGGCTGGTTCAATGCTCCCGCGTCACGTGCGCTGCTGATGCACACGCGCGCCTTCGGTGACTACAACGGACCCGAGGAAGTGATGTCGCGTACCCGCAATTTCACCGAGATCAACCTCATCGGCAACTATGCCGCTACCGCCTCCACCCGGGTGCAGGTGCTCGACAAGAAGGGCAACCCCGTCAAGGGCGCCAAGGTGGAATTCCGCATCTACAATTACGGCGAGTTTTATCCTGCTGCCACCAAGTATACCGACAACAACGGAGAAGCGTCGCTCACTGCCGGCATGGGCGATATGCTCGTGTGGGCCAGCAAGGACGGATGGTATGGCTATCGTAAGGTGACCTTCGGTAAGGACAGCATGGTGGATATCACACTCACTCACAGCAATATGCTCCATAGCAGCCCCACCTATGAAACATTCGACATTATGCCCCCTGTTGAGAAGGCAGTGATGCCCAAGGTCAGCCCCGAGATGGCTGCTGCCAACAAGGCCCGTGTTGCCCAAGAAGATTCCATTCGCAAGGCATACGAGGCCACCTTTGTAGATGCCGAGAAAGCACAACAACTCTGTCCCGCCGCTGCTGATTTCCTTGTTAAGTCTAGAAGCAATTGGCGCACCATTCTTGGGTTCGTCACCAAACACGCCGACAATACGGACCGAGTGCTTGGTGTCCTCGGTGGACTGAACGACAAGGACATGCGCGATGTGACGATGGCCATCCTGGAAGATGCCTTCAATGCCCGCAGCAATCAGTTGGCCCAACGTGTGGAATATGAGATGATCACATCACCGTTCAAATGCGAATTGCAGGATGCCTTTGATGCGGCCACGGCCCAACAGATGCGCAACGACCCTGCACGTCTCGTGTCATGGGTGCGCGACAATATCGAAATCCGTCCCGAGGAGAATGCGCTGCACATTGCGCAAACGCCGATGGGCGTGTGGCGCTCCCGCGTTGCCGATGGACGAGGCCGTGACATCTTCTTTGTCGATTTAGCCCGTTCGCTCGATATTGAATCCCGCATGGACCCTGTCACCGGCAAGGTGCAGTACCGCAATGGAGGTGATTGGCAAGATGTGAATTTCGAGGCCGTTGAGCAGCAGAATGCCCAAACGGGCACCCTGAAGTTGCTCTACACCCCTACCCCAACCCTTGACGACCCGAAGTATTACCACCACTTCACGTTGTCACGCATCCTGGATGACGGCACCACACAGTTGTTGAACTATGACGAGGGTGACTCTGGTCTTGAGCAAGGCTCGTCCTGGAGCAATACGTTCAAGGACGGCGCCACACTCGACGCCGGCACCTATATGTTGACCAGCGGCACCCGCGCCGCCAGTGGCAAGGTGCTGGTAGCCAACAGCATTTTCACCATAAAGCCTGAAGAAACGACGACGATCAACCTGACTATGCGTCAGAGCGAAGACATCGTGGCCGTCATCGGCAATTTCAATTCTGAATCCAAGTTCCAGTTGCTGGATGACAAAATGTCGCCTGTCAAGGGTGATGTCGTGAGCATCCTGTCACAGACAGGCCGCGGCTACTTTATCGTCGGCGTGCTGGGTGTGGGTCAGGAACCGACTAACCATGTCATGCGTGACATCGCCGCGATGAGCGCATCAATCGACAAGTGGGGACGGCCGATGGTACTGCTGTTTGAAAATGAGGCCGAGGCCCGGAAGTACCGCCAGGAGAATTACGGCACACTGCCCAAGAATATCGTTTACGGTATCGACACCGACGGCAGCATCCGCCGCCAGATTGCCGAAGAAATGAAGTTGCAGAGCGAGACCCAATTGCCCATCTTCATTCTTGCTGACACATTCAACCGCGTGATGTTCTGCTCCCAGGGTTACACCATTGGGCTCGGTGAACAGTTAATCAAGGTCATCGGCAATCTGGACAAGTGAAAATGAAAAGCCTCATCGACACCTTGCATGACCGACACCGGTTGATGCCCCGTCAATACAGGGCATTGCTCACCATGCGTGACCCGAAAGATGTGGATTACCTGATGAGCCGGGCACGCGAAGTGACCCAGCAACAGTTTGGCAAACGGATTTTTTTGCGCGGCCTTGTTGAGTTGTCCAACGTGTGCCGCAACGACTGCCTGTATTGCGGCATACGCCGCAGCAACGGCCATGTGGCCCGTTATACGCTCACCCGCGAACAGGTGCTTGCCTGTTGTGAGCAAGGCTACTATATCGGTTTCCGCACCTTTGTGCTGCAAGGTGGTGAATGGGGAGAGGAACGCTCACAGTGGATTGCCAATCTGATTGCCGACATCAAGCAGCGTTGGCCCGAGTGCGCCATCACATTGTCGTTGGGCGAGCATCCACGGGAGACCTATGCCCTGTGGCGTGATGCCGGCGCTGACCGTTACCTGTTGCGCCACGAGACCCATAATCCTCGTCTTTACAGCCTGTTGCACCCCAGTGGCATGACGATTGCCCACCGCCTGCAATGTCTTGAATGGCTCAAGGATTTGGGCTATCAGGTAGGTGCCGGCATCATGGTTGGAGCACCTTTCCAGAGTTTGGAAAACCTGGTTGAGGACATTCAATACCTCATTGAGTTTGGTCCACACATGATTGGAATCGGGCCTTTTATTCCACAACACGACACACCGTTTGGCCGCTTCCCCGCAGGCCGTGTTGATGTAACGGCCCGCCTGTATGCCATCTTGCGCCTGGCTATTCCCTATGCCCTTATTCCCAGCACTACCGCTATGGCAACCCTGGCTCCAGACGGACGGCGGCGCGGTATATTAGCCGGAGCCAATGTCGTGATGCCCAATCTGTCACCAACGGACTATCGTAGCCAGTATGCATTGTATGACAACAAAGTCGGACTCGGTGCTGAGTCGGCCCAAGGCATCAAGTTGCTTGAGGCCGACCTGGCGACCATCGGCTATCATATCGATTGGTCACGTGGAGATTCTCCATTAGGATAACCCTATTATAAAGCAGAACAGGCTAACCGTAACGGTTGGCCTGTTCTGCTTTAATGAGATGTAGCGTGATTATTTGGTGTGCGAGATTTTCAGCACCTGGCGCTGGTTGTCAATCTCGATTTTACCCAATCGGCCTAAAACACTCTGACCCAAGAGCAGAGGCGCCTTCTGGTTGAGAACGACCGAGGCCTTCACATTGTTGAGCGTGAAGCCACCGAAGTCAACCTCTTTCAGGTTGATGACCGTACCCACGCTGACATTGCCATTAGCATCCATATAGCGCTGACTACCCACGATGTCGCTGTCACTGAGGTAGCCGTTCTTCACCATGAAGGTTGCCTCCACCATCGACAAGGTGACATCGCTGGCTCCCGTGTCAAAAATGAAGTAGAGGGGAAGATCGTTGACCCGGCACTTCACCTTGCAAACACCGTCCTCCTTGGTGAACGGCACTTCTCCTATTGTCTCTTCGCCCTCGGCTTGGTTGTCGCGCAGACCGAAAGCCGTGTCGCCGTCATCGTCAACATGGTTGAACTCATCGATAAGGGCTTTGAACTCATCGGTGTTCCTGATGTTGTCCAAGTCGATATCACGGCTGATGTGACCGAAGTGCCTGTTTCCTAACTCGAGAGACTTCCTGAGGTAGCGTAAGGCATTCTCCTTGTCATTCATGCGTGAGTACAGGCAAGCCTTGTTATAGTATCCATCAAAACTGGTAGTGTCTCGGGCAATGATGGTGTCGATACATGCTATGGCCTTTTCATTGTCGCCCAAACCCAGATAGGCATAGGGGATGCACTGATAATCCTCGGGTTTACTTTCCAGTTCAATCACTTTGCGGTAATCGTCCTCGGCGAGATCGTTCTGACCTTGTTGGGTGTAGATTAAAGCGCGTGAATTGTAATAATAGGCGTTCTTGGGCGCAAGGACGATGGCCATTGACAGGTCTTCGAGTGCATCATCGAGGTTCCCATTCAGCCTCTTGTAATAGCCTCGCTGATGATAGCCAGCAGCAAACTCCGGCACCTCTTCTATCACTTTGTCCCATATGTCGATTGCTCCTTGGTGGTCTCCCATTTCGGAAAGAACTACAGCCTTGAATTCCAAATCATCCAGGTCATCGGTGTTCAGGTTGAGCGCCGAGTTGATGCTGCTCAAAGCCTTCTTCATGTTACCCATGTCGTAGTAGCAGTGTGAAAGACGATAATAGGTAGCATCGTCAGCATCCCTCTCGTTGGCTTTGTTATAAGCCTCGATGGCTTTGTTGTACTGTCTATTGCTTTCATACATGTAACCCATCAACTCAAACCAAGAAGCATCATTGGGATTCTTGGCCGCCTGAACCTTCAGTTTTGTAATCAGCATCGAGAAGGCGGGTTCCTCCAACGTTATTGCGAGCAGAACCGCTTGCTCATCAAAGTCGTATTTCAACACTGTGATGATGTCGTCGGTGGCTTCGTCCCACTTCTTGAGCCCAATATAGGATTCGGCTCGGAAAGAGTAAACGTAGTAATAG